>Ga0209503_10000112_pt1 | contig 54865 bp, 42 predicted proteins | sample SouAtlMetagenome_2_FD_187448 | JGI IMG/M metagenome (GOLD analysis project Ga0209503, IMG submission 187448) | Marine eukaryotic phytoplankton communities from Atlantic Ocean - South Atlantic ANT15 Metagenome (SPAdes) (version 2) | ecosystem: Environmental > Aquatic > Marine > Oceanic | place...
GCCTATTAGCTTCATTTTGAACTACTCGTCACAAGGAAGTATGCTGCTACCTGCTGCAACCCTTCATACTCAAAATATTTTATAAGTACAAAATTCTTATATACTAAGCAAAAAACCTGCCCCCGCCCATGTTAAAAAAGGTGTTTTTAGCTATACTGTGAACATGGACCTAAAAGTGTACCCCCTTGATAGGTAATTTTAGGCTTGTAGTCTTAGAGTACGAAGTCCCTTGATATTGCATGTAGACAAAAAATTAGCATGAACAAAGCAGGCATATAAAATATAAATAAATCTAGGTTGTCTAGGTCGTACAAAATTACGTCGTACGAGTTATAAATATTGTATTCTATAAAATAAATAATTTTCAAGATGTTTTATACTTTGCGAGATGCAAAACTGTCCAAGGACGGACCCAAGTTTATTTACGCGGTCGGTGTTCCATGTCGTTTTGTTGTATGTACGGAACGCAAGTTCTGGAATCAATACATGAAGAATGTTCCTGAAAATCAGCGTAACTATTACGAGGTCATCGAGGAAGACTCCCCCTGTCACCTGTACGTCGATTTGGATGTCAACCTGATGCAGTACCCTAGCATTGACGTGTACGACGTGAAGGATATGGTCCGTCGTCATGTGGATTTCGGGTTAAAGAACATGGGACTGGAGATTACGGAGGTTATTATCGCGGATAGTAGCAACGATACAAAAGGTTCTATTCATATGATATATAAACTTAAAAATTATATCTGGAAGAACAATGCAAACGTTGGTGCGTTTATGCGTCGGTGTTTTGAGCGGCGTGTAAAACAAATCGACGGGGACCGCGAACTGTGGCGTTTCGTAGACATGTGTGTGTACTCACGGAATCGATTGTTCCGCATGTTGGGATGTAGCAAAAACAATGAAAACCGCGTAAAGCGAATCGAAGGCACTCCATTCGATTTGAAATCGTGGAAAAATTGCAAGATCCAACCAATGCACACGGACGATGTGGAAAAGATCGAGTGCAGTGAACCGGATGGATCACCCGCATGTTACAAGTCTCGTACGGCATTGATGAACGACAACGAACCGTCTTATATGCACGATCTCAAAAACTATGTCACCGAAAACGTTGGTAATATCCGTGGCGTTCAATATTCACCATTGTTTAAGACGTGGAGTATTAATTTGGACAAGAGAGACTGTGTTTTCAAAAACGAACGTCACGGCAAAAATACAAATTATCTGGTGGTGAATGTAAAGGAGGGTACGTACCATTACCGATGTTGGTCTCAGAAATACGACTGTTGCAAGGATGGTAGGTCGGATCCTATTCGTTTCCCGGATAATTTGTATCGTCAAATACAGGAATGGGGTAGATTTACCTTTTGTCCTAGTATCAATACGAATTGAGTACGTCTATCATTTCGGACAGGTCCATGTGTAATTTTCCCGCCATGTTTGATTCCAAAAGTCGTTTGAGTATTAAGTTGACGGTACATGATTTTGGAAGGTACCATGGTTGTTTGTTCAGCCATATTTTAATTTCGTGTTTAATAATATCGGGAAAATGCCTCAATTTAAAGTAATAATAGCATAGTCGTTGATATTTTTTTTGTATGCATATGTGTTCTATTGGTTTGTCTTTGTAGTAGAGTATGACTTGAACTCCTCCGGTAGCTATTGGTATCTTTATATTGTCAATGAAACACATAGAATTGCGAGGGACTGTGTTTAATTGATGTATTCTGGAAGCTTTGTGAATTTTCTCTATAATACGTTTGAGCAATGGGTTCATGAATATATCGGAACAGATCTCTGCCCGTGCCTTGTTCATGTATACACAATCCCGCTGAATGTGCGATGGAATATTTGAATCTTGATTTTCCATCATATCCAAACAGTAATATTGCAAAATGTGTTTGATCTGTTGCAAGGAAAGCATTTAGAAATGAAACCCTGTAATTATATAGGATCATATGTAAAAAGTCATAGTATAAATAATAGTTGTGTATCTTTATAATGGCACCTAGTATAGGTGGTCTCCTGGTGTTTTTTGGATCTTTATCAACCTTTGCATCGATGATATTATTAGTTGCAACGGATTATAGCCCACCGCCTATACCTACAGGATACGTTATAGGCATAGTTATGTTTATTTTGGGGGCAGCGTCAATTATAGCGAACACAATAATGGCAATACGGCAACGAAAAAAATCAATGGATGTGGCTGAAAAAATCATGTTGATTGTATTGGGGTGTGGATTGGTTGGGTATGGAATTCGCGAATGTTTTTGGATTCACCCGTTGGAATTATCGGAATGCCTTTGCCCTGCGAATACCTATTCGAAAGACTGTCTCCCATGTCCCAATACCATAGACGGTGTTTGTAATATTAGGGGCGTATGCGACGATGGGAAAGATGGTTCCGGTGTTTGTTTTTGCGATGTCAATTGGAGTGGCGACGATACATGCTCTACCTGTAGTCCAACATTTACGGGCGAACTCTGTGACACTTGTAAACGTGGTTGGACTGGAGACAACTGTGACACATGTTATCCCGGATACAGTGGGTCTGATTGCAATGTATGTGCAGAGGGTTGGATCCCTGAGACGGATGTATTCGGTGTTTTGTGTCGGAGATGTAAACCCGGTCATTTTGGCGGTTTTTGTGAGCCATGCGGAGATTGTACAAAAGACGATGCCCTTGCAGTGTGTAGAGACAACGAGTGGCACGAAGATAACCTTTATAACGCGGATTCTTGTATAGCTTCTGGTCAAACATGTTCCGACAAATACGAATGTGATAGTTTTAACTGCAAGGGTATTTGTACTATAGGCGATGTAACTACCGGTGATTTTTGTGAGACGGATTTGGAGTGCGGTGTAGGTACCTGTGAGTTTAAACAGTGTTGTGTCGAACGTCGTCACGGTGACGGTAATTGTGAATGTGGTTCTATTGGAAAAGTTGGTCCTCGCTGTGAAGTTTGTCCGGGGTTTGATGGCATTTATAGCGGGACCATATGCACGGGGCATGGCACATGTGCAGCCGAATACGCCGGTGATAGTTATGTGGGTTTAACCTGTATATGTTCGCCCGAAGGTTCGAATCCTTACCCTACCTGGTCAGGGGATACTTGCTCTTGTTTGAAGGATAATTTTGGGGATACTACCTGTAGTAAATGCGCAACCGGGTCGTACGGACCCCAGTGCAACGCATGTCCGGGTGGATCTGGTATTGGTCAATGTAACATGCACGGCAAGTGTTCCGACGGTGTTTCGGGCGATGGTACATGCGATTGCGATGTAGATGTATCCTACGGGGGGATCGGTGCCTTTAAAGGCGCAAGCTGTAGCGAGTGTTTGTCGGATGACTTTTATTCCGATGGTTGTCAGCCATGTCCTTCCTTGCAGGTAATCCAATGTATACCCGGATTAGGTCTCACTGAAATTCCAGGAGTTGGTTCATGTGTATCCTCATGCGGTGAGAAAACCTGCAATACAAATGGTATTTGTGAATAAATATACAAAGAATAGTATATATAATAATAATAAATATTATAAATGTTTAATCTTAAGAAGTACGCGTACATGACTTTTGACCAATGTATAGTCGAAAACAACGAACTTCAACGCAAATTAAACCTCGAGGTGGACGAGGAGGAAAGCAAACGAATGTGTCGAGTAATGTATGGGTTATTTTTCAATGGTGGTCTATAAAAGTAATGTACGCGTACTAATAATGATTCTACAAATTTCTATTTTGTTTCTATGTTTAATGATCTGTCAGATTCTACATGAGATATATCTTTTATTATTGGTATATAAAAGTATTCATATAACAACTAAATGATAACCAAGTTATGTGCATCCATGAAACCGTGTCATCGTTTAACTTGTGCGTGTTACGAAAAATTGAAACCTCTAAGAAAACATCCGACCCTTGACATGTGGTTGGTTATGAATATGGAATACAAGGAGTACAAAGTATGTTATAACTTTAAATCTGAACAACCTTCTCAAAATTACCACCGCCAATGCCAGTAACCTTCTTCGTTTTCTCCTGTTTGGGTTTCATAATTTCCCTCATCATTTGTTTGTAGGATTTAGTTCGCTTAGGTTTGGATACTAGGTCGAGTTTGGGTTCTTCGGTGGACATTATTATAAATACGTAACCTCTTTTATAGTAATTTTTAAAATATCTACTATATATATCGGAATGAATCCTTGCAAGTAACGATCCCGGGTGGTTCAGGGGTCCATTACAGCGTAGCTTAATCGAGAAAAGTGTCGGGTCCGGAGGTTCAAATCCTTCCGCTGTAACATAGTCCTGATTGATGACTTTAAACTCGATCATAGGCTTAAAGGTGCCGCTTATTCAATAGGGAGATGAAGGCTTTGTCCTCTACTTCCACATGGGGTATGTAGTCCTTAGGATAAACTACATAAAATGATTATGGCTTAATCGCCTTTACTAATCATGCCCTAGGAGACAATATATAGAAGATATATATTTGCAAGGAATGGTCTGTTGACTTAGGTACCGCATTTGAGGTTAGATTCCTCTTAAGTAGGTTACAATGCACCGCCAATTGAGGTTAGATTCCTCTTCATTCCCCTTCTATCCGTACTAGTTGCAGCCACAACTATTGCGATAGATGAAGATACCGTACAAAAATGGTGGGTGGCTCCCACGTCGGCAGCTGGAAAAGGAGTGGCAATTCATTGTCCGAACAAGTAAGAGCTTGAAATAATGAGACGACTATCGGTATAGGAGAAAGCGTGGGAAAAACGCTGCAAAATATTACATGGTTGTTATGTTCAGGTTCGATTCCTGATAATATTTTATGTATATATACAGTTGTAAGTTATTTAAATGGCTGCCGGAATCATTGTAGTCGGATTCATGTTATTTTGCGCTGCTGGTCTTGCGATGTATGCAATATTTAATATTTCCTAAAGTAGGACTCTGGGGGTGGTTTGTCCCGGTCTTCTCTAGTCTTTGTATTGTGGAAATAGCAATCTCCTGTACTCCAGGGCACCGCTATCCATGGCTTTTTGATTACTAATTTGGGAAAGTTAGCACAGGTAACTTCACATTCGTCTGCCGAATTACAATGGTAACCAGCATAAACATTGTACAGCATTAACAATAAAAGTATTATTTTCATTTTATGTCGTAAATCCCTTAACTTATACCCTTAAAAACTTAACTAGGTCGAACCAGTTATCTAGGTCGAACTAGGTCGTGGTCCTAGAAGTTTTACCTAGAAGTTTTCATAATAATAATATTAATAATATTAATAAAATTAATAAAATAAAAACAAAATGCCTCATACTACTAGATCTGTAAGCAAAAACACCGCCAAAAAGGTTGTGAAGAAGAAGTCGTCGAATAAGGGACTTTGGTTGTTCTGGTTTTACAACTTTGCAGACTATGAGTATCCAGGTGCCGGAGATAGCGACGAAGCCTTCTACGAAGGACCATTCGAGGATCTGAGAGTTGACGGCGGTGATTTCTTTGATTTCCTCAAGCACAGACTGTTCCCGGGCATCGATAAAAGATATATCTACATTGAAGACGAAGACGGCAATGAATTGACACAGATTCCCGACGATTTGAGCCAGGAAGTAATTGTCTATTTCCACCCAGAGAATATCATCAAGAAGATGCACCGGTACCTCGCCCGTTTTCTCCTGGAAGACCATTACCAAGCACTGGAGGACAATGGTTGGGATGTTGACGAGTGGCAAAACGGCAAAAGGGCAGTATATAGGTCCTAAAGGTTTGTATAAATGAAAACAAAAATAAAGTTTGCACCGTGTTCATTTTGTCATAGAAAGCCTGGATTTTTTTCCGGTAATAAAAATTATTGTTGGGTACATTGGTACAATCAAAGATCTTAGTATAAAATATAATAATTTACTTTAAAATGTTATTAAAATCCCGTATCAAATATATTTTATGTTGTATCGGCATGTGTTACGGGTTTTGGTTATACAAATCACAAAACCGTGTCCCCATCAAAACAATTCCAATTAATACACGACCGATTCGAGTGAATGGATTGGATGACACGGTTTGTAAAAAACATCAACAAACTGGTGATACATTTTATTCGTCTGGAACGCATTTTAATCCATTAAACGAAACATATTTGAACACAAGCTATGTACAAATATTGACACATGGTATGATTCGAGGTTTCGATATAAACAGTAAAATTTCTACTGTGCGTTTCGAAAAGAAAAATGCGCTTTTTCGCGGCATGTATTCTACCAACAAGCGTTTTGTATACTTACTTACACCGGAATTTGATATTAAAAACCCTAGTAGATTTCTGATAATGGACAAAGCATTTAATGTTGTCGATAATATTGAAGCTGCTGGAACTTTTGACGGACACGATATGGTTAAATATGGTGATATTGTTTATGTGGTGTCTACTGGTACAGGGACGCTTCAAGTCTACAATGCATTTGACTTTTCATTGATTCGATCTCATGTGATTGGAACACGTTGGGACCATATTAATACTATTGCGGTATCTTCGTCCAGTGTTTATGTGATGTTTAATAAAAAGAATGTTGAAGCTTCGGAGATAATCGTGTATGACCGTTTTTCATTTGATATTTTTAAAAGATATAAAAATATTGGCTGGAGTGCTCATGGGTTGTCATTATGGGAGGATTATATCGTTTCTCTGGACTCGTTAGGGGGTCACGTGGTACTCGTCGATGATTCGGGTGAAGTAAAGCCAGTATGGACATGTAAAGACAATTGTTTTTTGAAAGGGTTGGTAGTTATTGACAATACTGCCTGTTTTGGCAAGTCCCCACCCCAGAAAAGAATGTTAGGGCGTCTCACAGTACAATGCGATGTAATTTGTATCGATTTGTCAACAAATCAAGCAGTTCAAACGAAATTAAAAACAAACGGGTTAATTAATCAGATAGTTCATCCTGGAAATTTAGTGCATTTCACACCCAAATTGATGAAGGTCAAGAATAAAGATCTAGAAGGTCGGAGGGCGCCGACATATAAGATGTTAGGTCCCATTGATATTTACGATACTCGTAAGTTTTTTTTGAAACATTGGGATTATCTTTTCGGAACGGAACGATTCGAGTACGATGAATTATTTGCAAACTACAAAGCTGTGGCATTGTTTCCGGGTGTAAGACATATTCGAGTAATTTTTTCGTTTAGTAAAACGTTTAAATTGTCTGTAAACAACGATCAATCGATTGAACTTCCAATAGCTTGGAAAGTTCTTAAACCTGTAATACTGCCAATGTTGGATTCGTTGTTCAAACGGTTGAAGGTACCCAATTGGGAAACTAAAATATTACGCTTACAATTTAATTTAATTCCACCGGGCGCCGAAGTCAAACCACATGTTGATATGGGGTTTTATGCAATAAATGCGCATCGTATTCATATACCTATTTTCGGGACAAAATGTGTAAAGTTCATGCAGCGGCGTAATGGATGGCGGGAAGTACCGTTCAAAGAAGGTGAGGCGTTTGAAATCAACAATAGAAGGCAACACCGAGTACAACAACATGGTCCATATCCCCGTGTAACATTTATAATCGATTATTTGGACAGACCCTGTTCGAGCTACGCCGTTCTACACGATGATATGAAGTCTATGGACGAAACAAAATATTTAGATATTCATCGGTGGAGAAATGAGTTATAGTATATAAGTAAAAAAATTACAACTTAAATGTTAAAAGTACCTAATAATATTGTCCATGCGATTAAAAAATCTTGTACGATGAACAATGTCCGTGGAGCCAAGGATTGGCGTTCCAAAAACGATGGAAAGGGTCATAACTCGAACATTATGGAATCCCTGGTTCAGGCGCGCAAAGCCGAATGGTACGTCTGGAAAGAGTTGAGTAACTGGAACGTAAAGAACCTTACAAAGCCCAATTTCGAGAGGGATAGTCGTGCATCTGCCGATATGTCGTTTGAGACTAAGTGGGGAAAGTATTACGTTGAAGTTAAATCATGCGATGCTCGCAAACGGGATCGCAACGGTTACCAATTTCAAATTCGAAGAAAAACTAAAAATGGTGTGCGTGTAGTAGACCCATACATAAAAAGCAATGGGGAGATAGGTGGAGATCTACTATTCTTTTGTGTAATTGTAGACAAAAACACATGTCGGCGCGATACTATTTTCGGTCTACCTAGAGCCGACCTAGTTTGTAGTGACCCCAACCGAAAAGATTTAAAAGGTTTGAAATATGCAATACACCCGAGGTTACAGGATAGAAGTAAAAATATGATATTTTAATATGCGTAGAATAAAAAGAATCGGTGAAACGTTTTTACACTTAGATGATTACCTCTTGAGGTTTTTGTTTGGGTTTTTAGGAGGTAGGGAATGTTTGGCGATGGAACTTTGTTTGAATCGAAGGTTATACACGCGTGAGTATTATGCCTGTATGATAGATTACGACGATTATGATAAAGAACATGAAAAAACAATAGTCTTTAAACGCGGCGATGTATGGACCGATTATTGGGATAAGCGCGGTGAAAATCCCTTTAGAATATGTTCGAAAATTACTCCACTACGGATTGGTTCAACGACATTTAAACAAACGCACACCTACCTGTTTTTCGAGGTTGATGAAGGAATTGAATCGGAACGAAGAATATATCATCCAGACGGTGTTCCTACACGACGTGCAACTCGAAGAGTAATTCGGTGTTTAAAAAGCGGTCAGTTTTTTCATATATGGGGGACGTACACCGTGAATTACAATCGGTTGAAAAAGAAAAGTTCATTTGGTCAACGAATATAATTATCATAATAGTCTTATATGTTTTAGGTAGGGTTTCGTCGCTGCCCATGACATTAGTGTTTGCTTCTCCTCCCCTTGTAGTGTACCGACCATCTCATTCAACCGATGAAATACTGGCACGATGAAGTCGCGGGATATGGCTCGTTCTTCGTTTACGGCTTCTGCAATAATATCATTCCCTGGGTTTTGCAATAATAAATCCCGGAGTTCTAATTGTTTCTCCTCCCAGGTTTCAAACTTGGTGATTAAATCGTGTAAAGTCTCCTTCATGTTTATTTTTTTAAAAATAAAAATTACGAACTTGCCTAGTATTTGAAATTATAGCTCCTAGTATACTACCTAGAATTATACCCCAACCTAGAATTTCGACCCACATTAACGACCTAGATTGGAGCTATAAATACTATAGTATTTCAGTATATAAAAAAAGTAAATTATTTTGTCAAAATGGATGGTTTAGCACTTTATCGATTAAATCGTATCCCAGAGCAGCAACCGACCATAAAGAGAAAGTTTTCACCGTCAACCGTTGTCCCCACAAACCAATCCGGTACAGATTTCAACTGTTTACGTTGCGGTGCACACGTTACGGTAACTGGAGATAGCGTCATACAGTGTCAAGGTTGCGATTATCGCATTATACAGAAAAAACGAAAAGACGTGGTTGTTGTAAAAGCAGTATAAAGGGGTTGTTTTATTATTAAAATGGTCCAATACAAAATCGATGGGTCTTCGGAACTTCGTACTATCGATGTAACGGAGGACTGCACCGACAAAGAATTGTGTGATTTGATTCTGAAGTCTCTTTTCGGAGACTCTCCCCCAACATGCGATTTGATGGTTCACGAACGTGGCGATGTAGTTTTATTGACCCGAGTCTACGCAAAGAAATTCAATGCAATTCCCAAGTTTGAAGTTGCGAAACCAAAGCGTAGAAGAAAGCGTTGGGTTTCAAGATCCCCACCACGAAGGCGTTGGGTTTCAAGATCACCGGAGCGAAATCGTCGATATTAGAGTATAAAGAATTACATGTTTTAAATAAATGTTTAATGGTTACTCGTTCATAATATTCTTTTTAAGTTTGATCAATAGTCTTTCGTTACTTTATTTTTCGTTGACAAACATTGAGCAGTATCCATCGGATATCGGTGAAACGAATTGGTCGTTGATTCTGTCGTATATAGAAGTGGGGGTCGGTGCTTCTACGATTTTAATAGCTACTGCTGTATTTGGCATAGAAATAGGCAATACACATATAAAGGAGAAAAGACCGATAAAGATTTCCACCATCCTATTTTCAGTCATGTTTCTGATTTGTATAGTTTTGAGTGGTTACCGCATGAGCGAAATGGGCTTGTTCCTAAACTCTGGTATATGTAAGCGAACAACCGGTGATTTGGTTTGTCCCACGGTTTTGTATCGTTCGGAGTATGATATAGAAGATGTGCGAGATTGTACATTTAATGCATTTGCAGAGTCACCCACTGCTTGGACAAAAACTGGAATCGATTGGTCGGACAAAGCGGTGTATACGAATAAAGAGCTGTTGTTTGAAGCTTACAAAATCGGCAGACCCGACGGTGATATAAAAAAGGCAGATGATATGTTAATTTACAGCGATTGTTATTACTGGGGTTGCGATCCCATATGCAACGATCGACACGACCATAACGTGTTCCATGCATGGTCTCTGTTGATATCATCCATAGTTTGTTTCGTAATCGTTATCATTACGGTGTTTCAGACGGACAATTCCTACGTCCGTGTACTTCAAACGGAAAAATCGGAAGAAGAGGAACCAGAGGAAGAGGAACTCGAGGAACCAGAGGAGATTGAAATACCTGACGCCGAATCGGAACCTGACGCTGAATCTGAGGATGACAAAAGTGATTCTTTTTCCGGGTCAAACTCTTGGAATTTCAGACTCCGCATGTGAAAAAAGCACACCATAATATTTCTCAAGACTAACAATGAAATTAATATGGTCAGGTCGATTAACAATACATTTACCAAATAATAACTTTTTTGCCTATAATCTTTGTACACTGGACACGATGCGTTGCACGCTTGTTCCATCGATATACAACTAATTTGACATTGGTCAAAATGCATGGAATATAGAACAGCGGTGGAGATAGCAAATGGCAATGAGAATGCAAATTTCCAGAAGAGTGCTGCATTATATATGTCCATAATATGTCCAAAATATTTGACCGATATGTAGAAAGTATAGTATCCTATCAATAGTGTGGATGAACAAACTGTAATCATGCTATACCGTTGATTTGTAATGATCAATGACATACTGGACATGCAAAATATGAGGGTGAATATTTTTCTGTACAATTCATTCAAGGTGGACCCTACTGTACAAACACAACACTGTCTCAACGTTTTGGCAAGGTTACAGCTAAATGTTTCGCGCATCGTATATTCCTCTTTGCATATTTCACAGTCTGTTTTATCGGATTCTTCGATCCATCGGACAAGGCATTTTTCATGTATGGTGGAGGAGCCTTTACACGCACATGGGTGAATAAAGGGTCCATCTTCTTCTAAACATATACGACAAGTCATTTAATATAAAATATACTATTTTTATATATACACATTTTTAATCATCCAATCCTGCCACAGTCTGTAATTCGGTAGCAACCCCAAATGCAAACATCGTATTAACCATTAATATAAATAATTTAACGGTGTGGATCCCGACTTTAATAATAATCGGTATGAGCATACTGAGCAGAAAGGATATCAGGTAAAACCCGATACCTAAGAGAGCACTGTCTGAATATTTGAGTCCCAAACAATCCATCTCTGCCAAGGTTATTGGTACACCATCCTGAGCTCGAATGGCAATGTCTCGAATACTGTCATAGTTTTTAAACAGCCAAGAGAATGGTGGTGTTTTATACATCCAAAGAAATACCTCTGGCAACTGTGACCTAAACCAAAACACCGGGGACCAGAAATAACCCATATCGTTGGTTAATGGGACCGTTGTAGAACAATTTGCAAACGTCGTTACTCTGTCGGTTAAGAAACATAGTTCCGGATCACACGACTCGCTTAATCCTGGGTATATCGAGCAAAAACACTGTGGGTATGCTACATCGTGGAACCATATGAATAAATCGTCCATTAAACAGTTCGGAATGTTCGGCACACAGGTATATATGTAAGAATACACTGTCCACATGTATATTGCCCCCATGATTAAGAACATCGTCGGGAAGCCAGTAGCCATAGTAAACACCGGAATTCCGGAATATAATTGAAGTGCATAAAACCCCCCGAATACAGCGGCTTGCCACACGAATTGTCTCGAAATAGCTTGAACACGTTCCTGGGTGGTTTTCGTCGTACAATAAATAATTTCCATGGGACATGAGTCGATAAACGCATACGATATGTAATATCCCAACCCGTGACCAAACAGGGGAACGTATGTGTCGTCTACTGTTCCAACAAATTGTATGATTATCTCTACAATATTCCCATTGTTTCTTAATTCCCATTGTTTAAACAGGTGATTCCAATCCTTCTCAGCGCGTTGTATGTTGGTTAAAGCCTTTGTGGTATTGCCGGCGGATTGTAGTTCGATATTTTCAAACAGGTCGGCAATGCTTTGCCTGTATGCTTTTGAACGTTTTTCCTTCTTCTCAAAATAATTTACAAAGTCGGGTATGATAATGGGAGCAAATGTATGCTCATAATATTCTGCCATACGTTTTCCTTCGCGTATCACGGTATTGAGTATGTTGTCCACAACCACACAATCCAAGCATACGTAACTATCCTCACGTTGACTACAAGGTGTTATATCACCGTCTACACCTGCCGCGCCAAGTAACGGAGATAAGAATCTCCTGGCTTTTACTTTGGATCTTGTCATTGGGATTTCGTCTTCCCGTATAAATGGTCGTTTCAAAACATGAAGGTGCTGAGTAATGTTATGTTGCCGTGTTGGCATTGTATTCATTAATTTGGTAAAGTGAAGACTTAAGTTTTGCACGTGGGGGTAAGCCTTCTCCGCTATGGTCTGTGTATGTGTGTAGAGTCGATAAATATTCCCCACACCACTATCGGTAGTATGAATATCTGGATACTGTTGAAATACACTGTGTATCACATGATTTGCATTGGTCATTGTGACAGTGGACGACACGAAGCTTCGTATTTTATTCATTGCTGGCAAATATAAATCTAGGTCGATATTTTCTTTTTTCATGCTCTGTAACATTTCAGAAGTGGTTAGACCACCTGCAATATGTCTTAGGTATATTATCATTGCGTGACCAACTTCGTACATTAGCATATACTTTCGTTTGTAGTTGTAGATGATATCCTTCGGGATGGGAAGTCCGGTGATATTGGCAAGTTCGTGAGCTATAATCCTTTGTTCCAAACACTCCTGTATTTCTATTTGTTCTAGGGGACGTAATTCATTCCAGGTAAATGTTTTGTACCGATGAACGATAAAATCGCACCTGGACAATCCATCCCATTCGATAGCTTCGGCGATGTGCAATGGGGTATCTGGAGAGGACCAGAACATGTGACGATGACCGGTTGATCGTAGGTTATTACACCCCAGGTCTACGTCAACTCCGGGTATAACGTTGATAGCGGATTCTATGGCATTGCATATTGTTTTAACGCCGTCTCCTATTGCCCTTACAACTACCATCAGTGGCTCTATAACTTTGGTTACAAGTGACCACAACTTTCCAAATTGTTGCAATAGCATATTAAAGAATTTTGTGATCAAGGTGAATAAATCGTCAAAAAAGGTTGGATCCAAGGTCCCGCTGGTGAAGAGTCTAATAATTCCTACAAATACTTTAAATCCCAGGGACACCAGCTCCAACATGGCTTGCGATAACTCATTCTGTATTGTTTTAATAATACTGTCAACGATGAAGAAAAAATCACCGGCACCATCTTCAATGCCATTTATAAGTGTTCCTAGACCTTGAAGTAGTCTTCTGACCCAATCGATGTAAATGTTCATTTGGTTAATAATAAGTTCAAAGGTTGCCCGTTCGGGACTTCTTCCCATGATAGCGTCGTTTATAATGTCGCCAAACCATCGTAACACATTATTAATACCTTTTGCCGAGGTGAGTAATACATCAAATCCTGAGTAAATCACTTTGGCAATACCTTTGTTGACTTCTTTTCCCAGAATTCCCTCCCAGAATAATAGAGAGGCTATGGTAGACGACGCGGCTGCTGCGGTCCTTTGAGCATCGCACAGGCGTTCAGAAAAGTCCACCTGGAACGAGGCAATGTCCAGGGTTGCTACCGACGCAAGCGACATGACCCCGGCTCTTACTTGTTGTGTTGCTGTGAGAACATAACTTCGTACAGTCATACTGCCCGCACATATAGGGTCATACGCACCGTACAACTTGCACGATTTTTTGGTATATGGTATCCCCAGCGGTCCCAATAATTTCGCATTCCATTCGCCCTCATCGTATTGTAAAATATCCGTCGCAAACATTTGAAACGATTTGCTCTCACAATAATTATTGTTTTTGGAGTTGTATCCCGGTGCAAATTGAGAAAGTACATTATCTATCTGATAGGCAAATGCTTCGGATTGTGACAACAAAGGCTCTGCCAAATAAGTACCACACCAATGGTGTTGGGCTACTGGTGTGTATAATTTATCCAGTAGTCTATTTGTAAATCCCGTCTGTGTAACTTCCTGTTCTGCATCCGGATAATAATATATGCACTGGCACATGCTGTCGTACGTTAGTGCTAGGGTGGGGTTACAAGTACAACCTTGTTTATTCGTTCCAGAACACCAATTGACTTTGTTCTGCTCATGTTGTCGAATGGTACAATTGGTGAAATTACCAGTCCCCCAACCACAATTAATTGGTATGTCGAAGAAACGACCATCTCGAATGTCTGGTATAGCCAGTATCACACGGAATAATAATTTCACCGATTCCATAATCGACAAGTATTGTGTCTTGGCAACTACATACCACTGATCTGCCAGAGTACCTTCTATCGAGTGTCTAAGCCACATTAACCAATTGTACCATACATTCGCACGTAGGGTTGGTTGACCACAGTACGGATCGTAGAAGGTCTGTTTTACACCGAATGGGTCGTCTGTGGTGACGCTGTACGGAAAATTATCTACCGGTTTGTCGCAATAACAATCTCCCTTTGAAAAATCCCATTTCATATTGTCTCTCCTATGCTGACACGAATAACTGATGTCATTGTCTTGTATCATTCCGTCGTATCGTTGCAAGGTTCTCCATGCGTTTCTCTTTTTGAACAGTACGGAGAACCAAAACAACTCGTTCAACATCTTCAGCACAATGTGTACTGTATTGATAGGAATTTGTATAGTATGGTATATAAAACACGGGATTCGGATTTCAAATTGCGTAAAGCTAACTACGCGGGAACAATCGACCTTGACATGCGTCGGTACACCTACCGAAGACCCTATCGACATGCGCTTTATCATCAAGGCTACCCAATGTAAAAAGTTTACATTTCCATAATTCCACAGTTCTAGGTGTAGAATAGCTTTGCTGAAGTCCATTGCCTGAGACATGTATTCCGGGTTTGTAATAAATCCATTGATCGGTACAATGACATGTATTGCCGTTCGAAACAACACGTGTCCAATTTCTAATAACGCCAACCAAAGTCTAACCTGTGTAGCGATGATGAATTGTTCTGGTATACCCTGTAAAGTAAACCCGGGTACGAAAAGCTGTATTATTTTTTTCACGGTGGTAATCCCTACCAAATCCATAAATTTGGCAAACTCCCATGTATATGCTCCTATATGATACACCGGTTTAGTTAGGTGTGGAATTTTAGAGTAGGGTGGAAGTATTTGAAGAACCTCTTGAATCAAAGAGATCGGTATATTCCACAGGTGATTAAGTGCACGTGGTAAATGCGGTGTTTTTACCAATATAAACAATATCTCAAAAATGTCCGTAAAGCCATCGCATACACACGATGCTATATCTTCTTGTTTTGCCACAACCCCTTGAAACCGAACAAAGGTACTTGTCATATTCCACTCATTCACCATTATATTATTGTCTACGCTTCTACCCCCTGCAAAGTCTATGGTGGATTTGAACAGTGATATAAAGCTCATTAATAACAGTTTGAAGGTTTGTACCACTGAATTTAGATCGCATTTAACGGCGACCCCAATGCTACCTACGACAAGTTGACCAAAAATGGTAGCATAGTAATTGTACAGGGGTACAATGGCATCAAAAAATAACCTCAAAATTTGCATGATACTGAATATTACCTCCTCGAATAGGGGTCCGAGCAATGACCGGAATATGGTATCTCCGCCGGTCAGAAAATAGGTATAACTTTCATGGAAGATAAAGGCTCCCCCCACTACTGCACCAAACCGTGCCAAATTTAAACTTTGAGACGGCAACCCACTTACAAAGATCAACGTTTTTCCAGTTATTATGGCAGAAATTTCACCAATTAAATCTATAGTAGATGTGGAAATTAGCGCCATGTTGGTCTGTATGATTCCTTCCATTGCTGGGTTCGACGTTTCTTTATCCGATCTCAGCAAAGAAGACACCAAAAAGGTGAATAACAACGACCCCAGTATAATGAAGGAGAATATAAAGAGAGTAATAATCATTATTTACAAGTACGGATTAAGACTTATATACTTTAATAAAACCAACAGTAACGCCATCCTTTGTCCGTCTTTACTACTTCTTTGTGATCTAGTATTTCGAATATCCTATTCCAGGTCCATTTAGAATCAATCGTATTTACAACGTTGCATGAATAAAACCCCATGTTATATTTCACAGAGTATAGATACCCTTCATCCAACACGGTCTCGTCTTTGCCATTATATACAAGGATAGATTTGCCATTGGGTCGTATTGAATCGATGTGCATCAAGTCCACCGGTGTTCTATACATCAATACAAATAGATCCACAGTGTTATAGTAGGACCGTACAATGTTACGATATTTAACGTCGCCGGATGTATCGCATATGTTCGTTTGTCCGTATTTAAAACTATAAACACCTATGGTGGGTAATATGGGGGTATTCCTGCCTTGTAAACAATTCAGAAAGGTACTCTTTCCGGAGTTTATATTGCCTAACAGTATAATTTTCTTCATGTATATAAATAACATATTTTATATTTATATATGGTTTCTATTAAGCCATCCTTTCCCGCCGAGTGGGTTCCGGATGATGAGGTGGAAAAATGTAACCGTTGCGACGCTTCTTTTTCCATGATTAATCGGAAACATCACTGTAGGGCGTGTGGGAAAATCTTTTGTGCCGACTGCTCTTCGTTTACAGGTAGTATACCGTCATATGTCTCTAAAGTTTACCATGTAAAGGGTGGTGGGTTGCGCCTATGTGAATCGTGCAATAGCGTCATAAGTACGAAGAAGAAATCAAAACGTCTGATTTTTATATTTTCCTTACTACCCCTTCCCATCAAAGAATTAGAAGTATTGTTGTATATTAATAAAAAATGGAAAGTAGCTGCTACTTGTGTTATTTCGGTGTTTAAATCGATACAATATAAAACCGGATATCATAGCTGGTGTGGGTTGGAACGACGGTTGATACATACACATTGGAAAGAATTTGTAGGACATTCTAGGCTTATGGTTCAGACGTTAAAGGGTCTTGTAGGTACTACCGACATTTCCCCGTTCGTTCGGTACTTTAAAACGTCGAAACCTTCTGCAACCTGTAAAGAATTGTACTGTGATAAATGTTCCAAGATGTTCAATCCCTTTGATATTTTAGAGCTGGTATATTCCCAATGTACGGAGCAGTTGATAGCTTGCCAAGAATTTGAATCCTGGCTGGGTACATCGATCAGCAAAATGAACAAAGAATGGATTCTTTTCTTAATTCCGTGGATATTACAAATCGGTAAAACGCAAAGCTCACAGCGTATCATAGCAAACAATTTGCTCCCATTGGCACTCGGTGATAAACGAATAGCATACTCGATTTATTTCGAATGTGAACTCTTATCCTCCAGCTTTTACCGTGCGATACAGTCCAGGATGATGTCTTCGTTGGACCCATCGGTTCGAGAAGCATTGCGTAAGTCCCATTTGCTCTTAAACATTCTAAAGGACCCTGAAAAATTAAAAACGATGTCCATTAGCGTTGACGGTGTTGTATTGCCATATGATCCAGACTGTACCCTAAAATATATATTGCATGCGCAAATAAAACAACTGACCTCGAGTACGAAACCATGGGCGATTCCTATGCAAACCTCTAGAGGTCGAATTGATTTGTTGCAAAAGACGGACGACTTGAGGAAAGATCGTCTGGTAATCACAACCATGAAGCTGTTGCGACTACTGGACGGTAGGTTAACCTTCCATGATTACCATGTATTCCCCATTACAACGACCAGAGGCTGGGTCGAGATGATTCCCAACTCCAAAACATTGTACGATATTCGAAAGACCTCTACCATTCAAAATTACATCATTTCCTTCAATAAAAATAAATCGTCGGTAGTGTTACGAGATACCTTTATGTATTCGTGTGCTTCCAACTGTATCCTAGGGTATATTCTAGGGTTAGGAGACCGAAATCTTCACAACATTTTAATTTGTGGCAAGACAGCGAGCCTGGCACATATCGACTTTTCCTACTTGTTGGGACATGACCCAAAAAACATAGAGTCCACCGAAATGAAAATAACCTCCGGTATGGTTGACATGTTGGGTGGGTATGAGTCGGAGGAATTCAAACAACTCAGGGCGTTCTGTTCGAATGCTTATGCCACCATACGTAAGTATACGTATTTTTGGTACGCACTATTCCGCTATTTGGCAGTGTCATCTCCACCAATATATCCTCATCATGGCGAATTGAAGGATTTGCAAGACCACATGAATTCTAGGTTGATGCCCAACTCTACCGATGAAGAAGTTAAAGTAGCAATCGTAAAGTCCGTGGATAGTAATTCCGATTCATGGAAAAGCAGTATTTCTGATTTGACACACGGTGTAAAAACCTCTATTCAAGGTCTTTTGTTCAACCTAGAATTATAAAGTATAAATAATAATTATATTTTATAAAAATGCGGAAAGAACGATTCGTGACGACGATATCTTCCAACCAATGTTTGCTGACTCTTATCATATTGGTATTGATCATACAAACTACTATTCTTGCAGTGCCGTTTTATTTCGGGTTCCAGTTTGTGGAATCAAACCGGGCAACCTTCAAGGCATTCTCCGACATGGATGGTAAGGAATTCATAGACAACACCACCTTAGCCATAGGAAATGGCAAAACGGTGACCTTTAAAGTATTGGATTTAATGAAGCAGGTGAAGCAGTTGACAAATGGCGTAAAGAACAAAACGAACATTTTTGACGATGTACATCATATGATTGAATCATTGGAGAAGCCAATCGATGAAATTGGCAAATTGTTGTCACCAACCTTGAGAAAAACGCTCATGAAAATTTTGACAAAAGCGATGAGAATTATGGAACAGATGTCGGACAGTGAGATACATGATTTTATCACCGATATTGACATGGCAATAAAGCTCGCATTTACACATCAGAATGTAAATCAAACCTTCCATATGATGAACGATGCAGATAACATGATGGTCAAAATGGACAAGTTTTTAGCTAAATTTACGAATTAATACTATAAGATTATTTTTGAGTGTACATAAATGCTGCTACTGTTTCTTTTATTCGTAACCTTTGCAAATGCATACCATCAAACCGATGAGTTAATCCTTAAGATCATAACCGAGTGTGACAACACACCGGAATTGTCCTACTACATGCACGAAGATATACCTATCATCGAATGGAGAAAGGATTTATCACCGGATATTTTGTGGGCATTCAACGAACATGCAAGGGAGATTATAACTGGCGAACTGGCATTGGAAATGATCATGGAATTAAAATATATAAAACCAGATCGAAGGGTTACCATTGTCCCGGTTGTAAATGTATGGGGACGGAAACATGTAGAGAAGGGAAACCCATGCCAACGGAAAAATGAAAATGGGGTAGACACAAATAGAAATTATCCTCAAAAAATTAGTCATAGTTATAGAAAGAACTCCCAAGAATACCAGGGAGAAACACCACTGTCGGAAAAAGAGACGAAGCTTATATCGTCGTTAATACAACAAAGTAAACGGTATATAAACGTCCATAGTGGTGAATACTCACTATATATGCCATGGGATAGCATAACCGATCGCCCACCGAATCATAAGTTCATGTTAGAAACACTAAAAAATTACAGCCAATTTTGTCCAGAGTGCGCCGTCGGTTCAGCCGCTGAAAAATCATTCTACAAAGCATATGGCACCAGTGTCGATTACGCCACAGGCTTAGGGGTAGAAGCATATACCTTTGAAATATTCGGATCAAATTCATTTGGCTGTGAGCGTATGTTCAACCCAAAGGGATTTGAATATCGAATTGTGCTGGACAAATGGAAGAAAATCATGGCATTAACGCTTCGATAGTGGCAACCAACCCGACAGAATCAACGCTGTCCCGGACCCATTCGGTATACGATTTTGGATAATCCTCTATCCTATTATCCTGTAACCCTTTAATCTGTTTTACGTAAAATTTTGTTTCTAAATACACCCCCAAATCTTCTATATGTATCCCTAGCCTACTTTCCTCGGTATAATGTGATTCCTTTGCGTGTATCACCGTGGTCCACTCTTTCCACATCAAAAATACTATTATATTTCGAACGTCCGTCTTTGTTACCAGACTCAACCACTTTGGTTCTTCGTATGGTAAGCTATCCAATTGATTGCCAACCATTTGTTTATCCAAATGTCGGAGAGACTGCAATTGGACGAAAAAATCGCGGATTAAATTGGTGTTACCAGTCTCTTCCAATAAATCACACAGTTGGATATACTTAGAGCCATACTCCATTTATAAAAATATAGTTAATATTTATAGTAATATTACAACTTATCCTTTCCCTCACAAAACATGATCTTGCCGCGTTCACTTTCCAAGGCAAATACACCCGTAGACGAAAACTTCTCGGATAGTTTTTTGCATGCTTCGGACCACGATGATCCCAATACTTCACCAGCTACCTTTCCCAGAATGGTACCCACACGGAAATTCAACAGGTGGAATGCATCTGAGCCGGGAACAATGTCACATACCACCAACTTGAAGTCATTCTGCTTGTGTGGCTGCATATACTCGCGCAATTTCATTCGGTATACATCGTCCAATCGAAGCGATTTAATCACCAGCCCATTTGGCAAAGTCATTACTTCGCGGGTATGCTTAGAATCATCGAGCGTCTCCAAGAAGCGAATATTGGGCTTCTCATTGTCCTTGAGATAACAGTAGTTTATGGTACACTGTTTGGGGGACCCATCAAAGGACTTTAGGTGCAGTACAATGTCGGTATCAAAGGCTTGCCGATGAATTACATCCTTTACTGGTAATGATACGCATAGGGTTTCGTACCAAACTTCACCGTAATTGTCCACAGACATCTTAGAATCACCGATTTGAATATCCGTCAGCAAATCAAACTTCATCACTCCCTTTGAAGCAAATGTACCGTTGGCAACAACATCGCGGATAATAATACCACTCTCGGCACCGTAATGCTTCAATGCAGCTGTATTGGCATTGCAAGTACGATACCCCAAACGCGGCATGTGTAGAATCCTAGGCGGTGTTTCACGAAGATGTCTGGCTTGTATTTTCACCTTTCCGGGTTTGCAAAAGGTTTGGAAACCTGCCTTTCGCATTGCATGGATTTCTTCGGGTTTATCGTTGTTGACGTGCTCGACCACCCGCTTGAACATATCGTATGAATCTTCATTGTGTAGTATGTGCTTCTGGAACCAGTCGCAAATGGTTACCCTGGAGATTCTATCGGCGGTCTTCTTGAATCCACCGAGGTTGTGAGTTTCCCACATGTTGCTAAATTTTACTTCGTCAAATTCAACATTGTCTTCGGTCAGTCCACCCATCAGCTTTGAGACGAACATTTTGGATAGTTGCTGCCTCTGCTTCTGCTCGTCCAAAAACTTTTGAATCAGTTTTTCGTTGTGGGAATTGTTCATCAACTCGTGCAGGACATTCTTCACGCGGTTCGAAGGAATGATGATATTGGTCTCCGCGGCTTTGATCATCTTCATGCTGTTGATACCGATGACTTCACCCGCTTCGTTCAGACATGGACCACCGCTATTGCCGGGTTCGATGGTCGCGGTAGTTACGATGTATTCCTGCTCGTTAGCATGTTTGATACCAGAAACCCGTCCATCGGTAAACTGCTGGTATTCGGTACCAAATGGATACCCCCTAGTAATTACCCTAGGGGCTTTTAAATCCTTGAATTGCGTAGGATGAACCTTATCCGAGTCGCCCATTTTAAGGTGGGGAAACTCTTTGAAATCTTTGTAGGTACTAGCCATAATCTCGTTAATACGTTTGAGACCATCGTCGTCCAGCTTACAGACGGCTAAATCTAGGTCGGTACTGATACCTACCGGGAATACGCGAATATTTTCGGTGTGTTTTGCAGGCAAACGAATGAAGACAGCTTTGGCTCCGTTCACTACATGTGCGTTGGTTACGATCACCAATTCGTCTTTTACTTTGTGAAACCAGCCACTTCCAGCTGCCATCCCACTGTACCCAGCACCAGAGCGCATTTTAACGATAAATTGACATACAGAGTTTAAATGTGACATCTTTATATTCTATATTATATCTATATATACTTATTATTTTTTAATGTATTCGAGCGCTATGCATCTCAAGAGGAAGTTGGACAGGTCAATACCACCACATCGGATATGTTTCTTTCTACCCCACGTAAGACCCAACTCCTTCACGGTTCGATATTTAAATTTAGAAATGTCGCTGAATTTTAAAATGTCCGGGTTTCTACTACACAGGAATTGTGTGTTGTTTACCACCTTCAAATACTCAAGATAACTCTCCTTGTTTTCGCTCAACTGGTCCATGTAATCCATGGTATGATCGTCGAAACAGTTCTTTATTATACCCTTTGTCCTTGCAAATAAAAAGTCCACGTAATCACCGGTCTGTGACCAGGCATCTTTGTCTTCGCGAATCATATCGTACACATTATTTATTTCTCTGCCATACACGCATACACATAGTAAACATAAAATTATATATCTCATTTATTATCTAATCAATTAGTTTTATACCATTTTTTTCTACCCCGATGGTGTACAATTCCCAGTCCTTCATTGCCTTACGCTCTTCGTATTCGTGGGTAAAACTCAGTTGTACCACACTACTGGTATTCGTGTTAAACATCACCAACCCCAAATTGGTATAACACCCACGGGGTCTCGATAAGCTATTCTCTGTCCTCATCTCCTTTTGAATGCTTTGCGCAAAGCCCAAACATTCCTGAGAGGTCAATCCATACTCCAACGATGGGAGTTGGTTGTATATATAGCGATACTCGCTTATACTTTCCTTTTGGATGCACCCGTATTGAAACGAACAATCGAGGTCCCGTTCCAGTACACATGCGACGGTTGAATTACTAAACGGTGCACCACACTGAACCGCTACCATGGATTCGTTGAATGGTTTGAAAAATACTGCATTTTCCCACTGGGAACACCCGAATGGTACAGAGTTTGAATCCGTAGTGTCAAAGGTATAACTAAATTCCTGGGAGTAATTCGAACATTGAATAGAGGAATAGAGACTTTCTGGGTACCCTGAGGTTTGCAGTGTGTAGTCGGGTGCGTGATACATGTAATGTTCGTTATAATAACACCCCTTGGGTGCACTATTTGAAAAGCCAGACTTGAACTCTTTGCCAATGTTGGGAGCTAATTTTTCACAATCGCGTGCATCAAACATGTTACTCGGTTTCCCACTGTAATCGTACTGTACACCGGTTACAAAATAGTGTGGCTGGCAATCTTCGTCTTCGTACGTAAAATCCCTAGTGATTAACGTCTCACAGCCTTCACCATACCTGGGTTGACCCACGCATTTGGTACACTTCCCCTGCGGTGTTTCGACGCTAAGTTCTTGATAGGTTAACGCGTTGGTCAGTATACCCTCGGCTACACAATTGCGACATCCCATTTTCCTTTCGCACGTATTGGTGTAGGTTTTGGTACACTCGATGTCCAGAGGATATAGGGTGTCTACTGCTTTGGTATACGGTGCAGGTGCACATCCCTTTAAATCCGACGTACGGTTAAAGATTTGTTTGAAGAATGCGTTGGAAGGTTTGCACCGTCCCGGTTGATTGGGATCGCCACGGCGAACAGCGACATCTACGTATTGGGTCGTCTGACCCCCGGTTGGTGACCACGCCTTATACCCATTGCCGTACGTGTGATGGACGGTGTAGGATGCGTACCAATACATCCGTTGCCCCGGTGCAGTTCCTTCAATCCATGGATTGTCAGTGCACGACCCTGGAGGTGTTTCCCAAACGGGCGAATAATAACCAACTCCAGAAAAGTATCGAGTTTGACCATTGTTTGGGTCTGTAAACGTCGGATATTGATTTATCATCTGGTTTACATCACTTGGATTGTGTGTTGTTGTAAGATTTTGTCCGAGGGTCATCGAAGGTTCGGTATAACCTTCACAGTATTCCTGGTGTCCCAACGAATCATCCCCAAAAAAGTAATATTTCCATTGATGTTGTAAGTCGTACGAGGTATCAAAAAACTCCATGTGGTTTGTACATGGGAGATGCCAATTATCGATTCCTCCTCCCAAAATTTCATCGCTGGTAACATTCCTCAAAATCCAGCCATCCGGGGCATTGTACCACAGGGTGTAATATTTCTCTTTGATTTGTTTGTCATGGACTACCTGCTCCGAGCTATCCAATTCAAAATTCGGACTTTTTCCCTCTACTTTGTAGATTTTTGTTATATTCGTGTTTACAGGGCGTCCGCCCACAGCTGTTGTACACGAATATTCACCGGTATCGTAAACAACTATTTTATCGCAAGGCAATGACGCCAACAAAACGTAATCGTCAAAATCGATGGTATTCCCATCGAATAAAACCTTATCGATAACGGATAGGTTTAATTCCGTATGATAGAGTTGGTAGACACCAGTACCATAGCCATACGCATGTTTTCCCTCCTGTGAATTTGAACACCTGCATTTGACACTATTGGTTGCAAACGACGAGACAATAAACCCATTCGCTTGACAGGTCTGGAGACACACTGACTGGGATTGTACCCCGGTGTACGCGGTGTAGCCTGATCCCAAAATCTCTGTCGGTCCACCAGTGATAACCCACCCGTTAGGGGGCATTTCCTCGGACAGAAACGTAGGACCGGACAGGGAGGTTAGTCCTTCGTCGAGGTACCCATCAGTACATGTAGATGACGAGCATGTGCACGTGCTTTCGGTCTCGTCCAATGTTATTTGGTCAAATCCTCTTGCAGCGCACATTTTATAGCAATACGCCTTCCCGTATTTATCCATTGGAATATGTATAGTGTTCAACACCTTTACATCGACCATGTATTTGTCCCCCGTGTACTCTAATATCGGAGGTGGTACGTACGAGTAGGTGTAAAATGAGTCCGTTCTCATGTTATCGCACGGCACGTCGAAGTTTGAACACGTGCAATGTCTCGGCTCGCCATTTACTAAATCTTTATTAATGTGTATCACACTATACCCACGTGCTACACATGCATCATAACATCGTGTTTTCTCCTCCTTCGAAACATCGACAAGGTTGAAAGTGCCCGTTTGCCAATAATGGTAAACATCGTATCTATAATTGGGATTGGAATACCAATTTACAGAACATGCGGATTGGGATTCAGATTCGGATGTAGTACACCAGCAACCGTCCGGACCCATACCAAACCCACCATAGCTTTTGCACATGTCGGCACAACTGCTTGTGGATCTCTGCCCTTTCCCGCCAGAGTAGTAACAAAGTCCACCGTTCCACACATGGCTATACGATTGCTTTTTTAAATCGCTACCCCAATTAACTCCATTTGCTGCCGATACTGGCTGGTTAGCAGCTCTAGCATCTCCACAAAACCCTAGGGTTTCAGTTGCTAAAAAGTCAAACGTGGAAATATCCCGATAATAAACGTTATTGGAATCATACGTACATCCAAAGTTATAGCTTGTACTGGTTGTATCTGAAAACCCGTAACTTTTAAAGTGTGCCCAACCTTCGCATACGGTGCGTGAGGTGGGGGTATTGCAGATTCCAAGTGTATTCGAAGTATCGAAATCCGCACCGACTATATTTTCGACGGGGGACATGTCGTCAATGGGGGAATAGGTCGCCCATGCGTAGTCTATAGCAACTGTAGGAGCCCTGGTTAATCTATACGATGAATACGAAGTGTCTGTGGTCCAAGAGGAGCATTCTGTTTTCTCCTTACTATGACCACAGTAACAGTTTGACGTCCCATGTTGGATAAAGAAATCATACTCCGACTGCAAACACTGTTGAAAACACCCTTCAAGATCCAACGAATACTTAGAAGAGTAACCTGTTGCAATGGAATCAACACAATAACCAGCATCTATTAGACTGTAGGTGTCTTCGGGGTTGCCATGCTGAATGCACGATGTATCACTATTAGGACCGAGACAAGTGTTCGAATTCGTGTCGCTGTTGAAGTATACAAGACCATTCGGCTCCCGGTAGCACCCGGGTGGTTCGTTTGCGTCCGAAAAGGATGATGCCTGTCCCCCCCATGTTCCGTCGGCTTCTGCCCACGTTTGGCAGGCTGCCGCGTCAAGGCTTAGGGTTGGCGACCCCTGAGTTGTTTCGACAATGGAGAGCTCAATGGAGAGCTCACACGCCACGCATTTGCATTCCCCGGAGGTACTTACTGCTATATTCGCGTAACCATGTGTTTTGCACCCTTCGTAACACTGCCTATATTCTAACACATTGGAGATGTTAATGTTTGCTTGGAATTGCGCATTATTGCTACAGTAACCATACTGTTCAAGCTTCATGTCTATATCCCTCCAGTAAATTGTATTGTCCTTTTGTGAACACCCCTGAGCTTGGTCCGGATTGTCTGTAAACTCAAATGTCAAACCTTTGTTCGTAGCGTAACTTTTGCATTCGGATGCACTGAGGTAAAAATCGTCCTGATAATGAACCTCGTTTACTTCTGTTAAGAAGTCGCACCCCCATGTACATTTCGGCGCCGCAAATTGCACATCCGTTAACCCGTAGGTTTTGTATTCGGCGGTACTATATTGGTAATAATCCGTACATGAAAAGTCGTGGGTGCAATATACGTTGCCGTTGGTATTATGTACCATAGCAGCAGGAAACTCCGTCCTAGAGCACCTCTCGACCCATTTCCATATATCATGAGGCGAATCGGGGTCGATTGTTCCGACATGTCCACCATGCCTTCTACAATACCCATCAAACAGGACCTCAGGCTGTCTCATAGTTAATAGTTCGTACGTTCTTCCTTCGTCGGTGGCTGTCATATTGTCGTCGCATATATCACCGACGCACAAACATTTCCCTTCGTTTGGTCCACTGTCGTACACAAACGCATTCTTAGGACACGCTTTTAAACATTCCTTTATGTCCACGATGGTCTCTGTCATCATGTAATCACCGTTTGGTAGTGACATCTCAAGAGTACAGTAGCCGTCGAAGAAATCCACCGGGTCTTGTAATTCTAGCATGCGGTAGGTAAATGAATCGGATGCCATATTATCACACGGAGCATTCACACAGATACAAGTCTGTGTCACGCTAAAATCTCCTTTTATCGCAATATATTTGTAATCGTGAGTAAGACATAAGTCGTGACAATTACGAATGTCCACTAAATTTTCAACCACTAAGTCTGAACCAGCCTGTATTCCAGTTTCAGGGTATGCCCAATCGTCGAGACAGTATCCGTCCGCCATTTTAATTATATCTGCATCTTTCCAATATATCGTATTGTCTACTTTGGAGCATCCGAATGGTCCATCCGTGGTATATTCGAACGAATAACCGTGGTCCTGTGCGTACAACTTACATTCTGGCAAATCAATACGTAGTCCCATCTCATCATTGGGATAATCACCGCGATCTACGTTCGTAACATTAACCCTGGCTATATAATCGAGGGTTGTGTTGATCTTGTAGTCAACTCTGGGTACGCCTATACTACACTTGTCCCTATCTATGGCTTCGTAGGTATTGTAGTCGCTGTCTTCCCATGTAGAACAGTTGTATATTGTCTTGAGGTCTAGAATATCGGTGACAACATACTTGTGAGCAAAATGATAACACTTGCAGTTTGTTCCATTCCATGCGATGTGATCAACTAAACAATTGTCGGCGCACTCTTGCAAAGTAGTTGCTTCTATAACCTCAGAAAGCGGATACGCATCCGGGTCAGTGCACACCCCGTCGTGATACCCTCCAGGAGGACACTGAAGTTTTCGATAGGATTGCGTATCGTCAAAAATCCAGTCGTCACAGGTTTCTCTGTCTCGGGTGTTTCCACAGGTGCATACGTTGTCCGTAAGTTCTATATTGTATGCTTGGTAAGATGTGTCACTGTTCCAATCAGAACATTCGGATACATCTATTGAGTAACACCGACATGTTAAACCGGTGGTTACGGTGAAATGTTTTGCATCATTTTCAACACAAATGTCGAAACATTCTTCTACTGTTTTATAATTGACATAAGATAGTCGAACTCCGTCATCTTCGCAATATCCGTCTTTAGCAGTGGTATAGAACCATGACGTTGGTTCATGTGTAAAATAATCCCACGAAGAACAGTTTCCAAAACATTCTTCCACGGTCATATTGCCTTTGATTTCGTGTTCCTGACCAGGACAATATCCGGAATTAATCATATCGTACTGTGGTACCTGAAACGTGCGGATATTGCTACCCATGGGTGTAATCCCACAGGTTGCGTTCACATTATTTGATTGGTTGAAACTGGTCGTGTACGGCGTGAGATCGTGCCATTTCCCGGGTTCTTCCATTGCGTCGTTCATAAACGAAAAACATATTTCACCGGAGAATGTTTTTTCGTACGTGCCGCAGGTACCGGCAAATCTATCGTCGAATTGATGTATTTCTTCCAGAATAAAATTGCTTTCGGTATCGAAGTTCTGCCATTGATCGGAATCGTGGTAATTGTATCTCCCACGACAACGCGGTTCACGTGTGGGGTATGGGTATTGATCTGCGTATTCTGGGTAATTCGCGGCATAATACGCGGCAGTTTGCCAATCCCCATAAAGCCATTGGGAGTACGAATAATCTTGTTTCAGGACGTGCAATATATCCCAACCACAGTATCCTTCGTATGCATTTAAATCACCAGCCTGATGTTTGTAATCTCCACATTGAACCCCATTACCACTGGCTTTATATTTTGTAAATAAATCATAGACATGATAAATTGGGTTCATATATCTATCATTAAAGCTCGTAGTAGTATACCTTTGACACCCGGTGATTTCTGCAAAGGAAGATGCAACGTACTCCATGTTGTCCCCACACACATTGCAGTCGGTAGTTTCGTCGTACTCGCTCTGGTACGAGACGAGCCGGGTCGTATCTTCAGATTCTTCGCACCATTCGTGGTCGGCTTCCAAATCGAAGCAATTCGCAAAATTATTATCATCCACGGCAACACGAAAATAATTTTCTATTGGATAATCCAGTGCACCTCCTCGTTCCGTGAGTATGCGGTTCGCCCTATAATTTGAATCATCTTCCTCTATCACACTCTCTTGCATGACATAGTTCAATGGGAGCTTGTAACAATCGTCTTCTGTCGAGGATCCAATGTCCGAGGTTTTGCCCACCGGACATTTATCACACGGTGGCTTGAACCATTTCGTATCTTCGCAATTTTTACACGAATTACAAACCTGGTCTTGCGAATTATCCGGTCCAATACAGGTCTTGCACCCCGATGGATGCCAACAGGACGCACAATCGTACTGTTCTGAACCCGTGTTATACTCCGGACAAATTATGGTTCGCCGAACGCCCTTTAATACCATATTATAATCGAATTTATACATCATCATGTATTTTAAATCATTCGGACATCTAGTGTATGGGGAGGTGAACCCAGAATACTTTATACACATACATCTTTTTAAACCATTCACCCAAGTAAACCCAAACCCCCAATAATTTTCAACACAATTCTCTGCACATAAAGCGGTATTTGTCGCATCATCCCAGCTCTGGTCCCAATAACCCCAAACAACCCTATCTTGCTCACAAAGATCCCGAAAATTACTTTTACTGAAGTATTCAGCGTAGGCGTGTGCACCAACCCTTTGAGCTTCATATTGTGGGTATTCTAGTACAGTCATCTCAGCTAACCCTCCAGCAGGACAGCCGCTAATCAAGTAATCTGAGCATCCATCTAACCGGCTGCATACCCCCGAATAGTAATAACCCCCATGACAACCTACAGCGCCTGTTGAGTCACGCCATGTGGGACATCCGGGGTGAGGTCTTTTAGTGTAAACCCGCCTCGATTTACAACCTCCACATGAAATATCGGAGCCATATGTTACAAGAGGACCACATTGATCGCAATCTTCAAAATAGGTCTTGTTTGGAAGTGATCCACCACACTGTTCGCAATCGTTGAAGAAATAAGCACAGTTTGACGTTCGCATGTTGTCCGTCGTTTGTTCCCAATCGACAAAGGTCTCCGCGTCAGAATATTGACCATGTGGACACTGTGCACAGAAGGTATTTGTTTTTTCCTTGACCACTTGCATTTCGTATGTAATGTAGGATTCCAAATATCCCGGATTATCACACGTTTCCGTGCAAAAACACTGTGGCGTTAACCCTGCATAATTTGGCGATGTCACTCCTATATGGTCAAACCCATGCTCTTTGCACGAATTGTAACAAGCTAACTTTTCATCGTCAGATAATACGTCAATGATAACATATCTTCGACCTAAATCATATGTGGCAACTGCGTCGTGGTAGATCCAACTTGTACATTCGTCTGACCGGCTCGGCATACATTTACAATTTCCAGACCACATTTGAAACCCGTCTTTTTCGTTTTGGGCACAATAATCCGCACATTCCTGCACCGTTGACAGCGATATAGAAAGCACATACCCCGGACTATCGCAATAATAATTATCCCGTGCTAGCACCCATGAATTAGCATAAACGGCTGGTAATCCATTCCAGGGATAATAAATATCACACATACCATCGTACAAATTCACCATGTGCGTTCCATTCATCCCAAACCCAAAATCGGTGAATACTCCGGGAACCGCGTACGAGCCTATGGGACATTTGTAAGTTTCCGGTTGTATTATAATCCTATCGTTCGCATCCATTATGATTGGCGTGTACCTTCCAAACTCGAGGTTTTCATGAAAATCACCGGTATCCACGTCGTAGATCATGCGTCCGGAGAATGGGATACTGTCCGCGGTAATCTTTTTGGTGTCATCCAACACACATGAAATACCGGTGAAATGTTCATTATGACAAAACCCAAAGCTAGGGTAAACCTTCGATTTGTCAAAGTAATCGTTTTCTACCGTTGTACATGTCAGGGATCCGGCACACCCCGTATCGTCCGTGCAAGGACCTTCGCCCATGTGACACGGGAACTTCACCGTACATTTCTTTCGAATATCACGCTCCGTGAGTTCAAATACATACGAAAATGGTTTGTCTGTGGTAGTACAATCTTCGTATAGATCACAGGTGCCACCATAAGCCATTAAAGAAAAATAATTGCACCTGCCATTTTGTTCACAGAGAATGGAACATTCGTCCACCATCTGGTCCCACATAGTGTCGTTCAGGACATGATTTTCTATAGAAGTCGAACAAACCTTGTCAATGTGTAAATTTTTGTACACATTGTTCTTTTTCCCAAAGTCCGAATAACCTTTCCTGTCGATGACCATAACCTTGTCAAATACCATTTGTCGGTGTGTATTGAACACCGCATTGTTGTCGAACGACATGTAATAATCTTCTAAGTATGGTAATCCATCTGAATTTTTTGGTTGGTTGGGATATTCTACACATTTGACATCGGTGATTGCGTCGTCAGTTCCATTGATGGAGTTCCCAAAGCAGTCCGTTCCAAAGGTTTCTACATTCCAGCTGGTTCGTATTAAGTCTGGGATATAGAACTCCTCGTTGGTAAAAATGCAGCGTTTTCCGGCACCGCATCCATATGGGGTACGTTCATCGACATATGCCGTATCGTAATCGGAATGACACATGCACGATAATCCACCCCATGGTTCGTCACACTGGCACTGATTTTCCATGGTAAATCGGTTGGTTTCACAGTGACCATTCCCCATACAGATATCGAAATATGCATCCTTGTTGAACCATGAGCTAGGGGTGATACCAGGACATGGGTCACACCAGTAGGCGGCGTCCAATTCGTTGTCGGTAAAGGCATCGTATGTTTTGGTAATCTTTATTTCGTTGATAGCTTCCTGAGTCTTTACGTTCCAGTCTAACATTTTCGTGACCTTGAAACCTATGGGACAGCATTGAGAGTCCGACAACCCGTCCAATCCACTACATTGACATTTGGAAGAAGTTTCGTCTGAAGGTTTAGGAACGCACGTTCCACCCAGCAAACATTTATGACACAACAATGTACAGTCCTTCCCGTTGAATTGATCTTCGCATCGACTACAATCGTCGGAATCATAATGTGGACATGTGTCTTTTCCAGTAAAAAATACTTCTTCCAAGGTAGTACAGTTTGTAATCACTGACCGTGTAAGCTGTTGGTAATTGTCCAGTGTTCCAATGCTATAATCCATCGCATATGGCGCTTCGTGTTCTTTTGACCAATGAATGTCGTACATGTGTTGTGTATGTGAGATGTACCCCATGATCAGCGTATAGGATCCGTCGTAATAAATTCCACGACAATAATTATTGGTTTCTATGTCGAAAATATTGTCCAGTAGACAACATGCTTCCTCAGCACGTTCCTCTGTGAGGTAACTGTCTCCTGGTATAGGCTGATTAAAGACAAAATCTACGTTTTTGCGTGTTACCTTGCAGATGCCCCCTGTTGGCTTTGAAACACCTCCACATACACAATCCGCCGGCTGAAAAATCTCCTGTTCCAATACAGACCCATAAATACAAGATCCATGACCATTGCACATGTTAGTAGCTCCGCCGGGACATTCCTTCAAACATTGTTCGTTTCCATACCCCCGTAAACAAGAGTTACAGAGTACATTGCCCCAAAACCCGACGGTGGAATCAGAGAAACAATCACAGATAGCGCACTCGACGTTCTTCCCCGGTAATACGATACATGTAGTTTCGACGCGTTGTTCGTAAAAGGTACCAATGTCCGAATAGAACCATGTCTTTATCATTGGTTTCAATTCAGCTTCTTGGCATTGACCGGACATAATATCGTAGTAACCGCCCGTACAATTCGCCCCATACTCCTTTAACCCGGTTAGTAGGGAGTATTGTACCTTCTCGTCTAGGTTAGAGGCAGATTTTGTGATACATACCTTTTCTGCACTTTCGTTGTAAAATTCCCATCTCCCTGGTGGTACGCACATGCCGTCGGAGGGAACCTCAAACAGGGTTACAGTTGCGTTTGTATCCTGTGGGAATTCAATTGTGATTTGGTCGGTACAGATAGGTTTGGTTTGAATTGTATTGTTCACAACGTCGAAGGTTTCTTCAATGTTATTAAATTTCAGTATTACGGAGTCTGGGATGGTACTGGTACCACAGTCGGAACATACGCAATTGATGTCACCCATCTCGTAGCAGGTCTTACAGGTTGCACATTCTTTAAATACCAAACAAGTACCACACTCGGTCAAGTCAATGGTACGATTTGTAATGATCTTTTCGACCACAGGTTCGCCATCGTATATCATTGCAGATCCATTTGGAAACAATACCGGTGTTTCGGTAACGTCGAATATCATGTAATTGTAAATGGTTGTGTTCGTACATTCCGTACAGTTCCGTTCAATAATATCACCGGGATCACATCCACATTTTTCACAGTTTCTGGTGTAGGTGACCACACCGGTGTCACAGGCTGTGTTCGTACATCCGGAATCATCGACGGGAACTTCGGAACAATCCTTCTTTATAGAAGTCAATTCGATACGATTGATACACTTTTCGGAGTCCATTGTTATTATGGTTTCATTTTGATACGAAACGCTCGCCGTTACTTCTCTAGATTCCTGAGTAAACTCTTCATCCTGTAGCTCCGCATACAACATACAATTGGTTTTCGAAGCTTCGTATTTACAGTCTTGGACCACGCCTGGAAACATACTGTCGGAATACTTGAAGGATGCAAATTGACATGTTCCGTGACCATTGCAAACACTATCGTCTCCTTCTTCATATCCGGGACATTTGAATTCACAATCGGTTCCCAAATATCCCAATTCACATGCACATTCGCCGGACAGATCGCATTTACCGTGTCCGCTACATATTGTACTCATATCCTTCAATTCTTCGTCGTATCCTCTACATGTTTTCTCGCATCCGTCACCACGGAAACCAGTCCGGTCCAATGACGATATCTCGACTTTACTGTCGGTGACTTCTACACCCGGGATTACCTGATACACACGTTTAAATCCGCTTTCATTTTGACCAACAACTACAGATGCTGGGTCGCACGTACACTGACCATTCTCGCCACATACTCCTCTTCCCGAACATGGTATACGCGTGGTTTCATCGGTACCGGGACAGGTGGAACTACAGTCGAAATTAAACCTAGAGGAGGTACCGTCTAAATTACTAGCCAGGGTACTGTGACCGTAATCGCATGGTTTATCGAGACAGTAGTAATTCGTTGGATTATCGACAAAATCAAAGAAGAGAGTTTCCCAATCTTGAGTGCCATCGTACGCTGGGACGCCACTGGAAGTCTCTAGCGCATTTTTGGTAAAGGATTCTTTACCTTGCATCATTCGAATCCTAAACAAATCTTTACCAGTGATATCTCCAGTGTTGTACACGCGTTCAATCTTGGTAGTGTTTTTTCCTCTCCAGTTGACTTCAGTATACGATTCTATTTCTACAAATGGCGGCAAACAGTCGCATGTACCGCGGGTATTGTCACACATACCTATCTGACCACCGGTATAGGTTTCGTTAATGCATTGGAAACATTTAATATCACAGGATCGTGATCCTTCGGAGTTAAAACACCGACACTCGCCTTCCAATGCCCAAATGTCTCTGAACAAAAAGTCAGGCTGCTGCATCTTTTGTTTCTGAGCCGCCGTGTAGTCACACTTTCCGAGATTACTACCCTCCGCACAGGCTGTACTATCCGAAGCCACCGAACAATGTAACTCGCACGCCTCTCCAGTAACCCCTTCGTACGTTTCATAGTCGCAGGAACACTCTACTGCCGAACAAGTGCCTTGTAGACTTCCCTTGCTATCTTGAAGACAATAGTTGTACCAATCCACCGAACACGTGTCCTGCTGCTTGACTTGCTTGTCCGATGAAAATATCTCAAACATATCGTTGCAATCGTTATACGACAAAAGATGGTTGTAACACTGCTTGGGACATGCGTCTTTAATATTTTGTGGAATTCGTGCTTCCAGTAAGTCCTGGCACGATGTTTCCCAATCGTAGCTTAGTGCGTTGTCTATACATGTTTTATCACCGTCCAATGGGTCTACAAACTCCTGACATTCGGTGTACCCTTCCAAAATTTCGTAACCAATAGTTGAATCACCAACCATGTCGGTGTAGAAGGCACAGTACGCTGTCCAATTCAGTGCGTAAATATTCTCCATAATTTCGTACTCTTCGTTCACAGGTATCCTAGAGTTATCAAAGTAATTCGAACATGTAGTCAAAGGATCGTGCTTTGGTTCCAACAGAGAAGGGTACTCAAGGTTTCGTATAATATCGGAACACACTTCGCGGTACGATACATCCAACTCACACGTAGGATATGTACAGGAGAATGGTGATGCGATATCATTTTCTGAATAAATGTCACGGTATTCTACTACTGAGGAACCGGGAATGGTGGTTATGTATATCATCGGGTTAGTAGTCCGTAGGGGTTTTGTAATACTGACACCAGTATCCTTGCGTTTCATGGTAACGTGCGTACTATTGAATTTCAATTCTAGGTAGTACCATGTATCCGCATTATACGCCCAAATGTTATTACACTCCGGTGATGTAATCGGACAGGCTTGGAGAGTCTCTGCTTCGTTCAGTTGGATTTGTCCCTGACGAACGTAAACTCTTACTGCATCTCCGATTTCAAGCCTTGTACCGGTGGTAATCACATCAGTTGCTTTAAAATGGAAATGGATGTACTCACCGGGGATGATAGCTATTGTATCGTCATTGGTAATAACCGGAATACTACTAAGAATCGGATTGTTGTCCTTACAGTGTTGAGCCACATTGGTATAATGTGTTATCTGGTTTGGACAAGTAGTGTCTGGTACCTGTATGTCACAGCTGTACGAAGAATACGATATTCGTTCTGAAAATCCGGTTTTACATGTGCTGTTTAGATCGCCGAGTGTGCTACAAATTGCTTTGGACCCGGAATTCTCACAAGTATAATCCTCGCCAGAACATGGTTTAAAATCGCATGGTTCCGGTGTTGTACACTGTGGAAACTTGCCGTGTATGGTCTGACACAGAGTATCAATGTGTTCTTGACCACCAGTAGTAAACACGTGGTCTTTGTCCTTCTCTATAATCTTACAGTTGGTTGGTCGATTTGCCATTGCCTCTGAATAGGTCGAAAACGATTCGTTGAAATTTTGACAAACTACCGTGAATGGATTGTAAAAGACACCGGAGGATTCGTCTAGAATACCGGAACATGTCTTGTTATTGGATATTTCCCCGTTGCAAATATACTGTTTGTTTTCTCTAACAGTATCTATCGTGGGGTATTTCAACGCAATCTGTTCGCATAAGCTATCGTCCACCCTCAAATCAATAGAGTCTGTAAACTTAAAGTCTTGAAACGCCACTTCGGCATCGTCGTGCAAAAGTGCGGATTCATTCGATCGGTAGATTTCGCTCATTCGAAAAGGGTAATGTTTCTTGTCGTACTCGTACATAAAGTTTAATTTGTAAGAGACATCGACACCGTTCGTATAATCGACCATCTGTTGACAGTGTGTAGGTATGGTTTTTGCTGGGCAGAATGAAATCACCGAATTACAATCCTCAAATAGTTCAGGTTGCAAATCTTTCTGTACCTCTACACAGTAATCGTACCAATCTTCGGTTTCTATAGCAGCGTAGCATGTAGAATTGGTGACACATTCTTCGGACCTCATTTTTCTAGGTCGTTGTTTTAACAATATTTCATAACAATCGTCGGTTGATTTTTCACACCCTTCGATGTCGTCTTGCTTATGACAAAATGGTCCCTTGCTATCCGACCATGTAACATCCCCAGATGTAATTTGCTGTATGGTCAGCGACGTTTGACAATCTAGGTCGGTATGGCATGCTATGGTTTGGTCCTGTGGTGTTCGTATTGGAATGATACTACAATTACCCATTCCATTGCATTTGTCTGAATTTTCCCAGGGTGGTTTTAAACAGGAAAAATCACAGGTTTCACCGAAGTATTCTTGGTTTGGTGGGGGGTCCAGTGTCCCGTTTACTAATCCAGCTGCTAACTTTTCATCCCAATCGATTCTAGAATCCGCGTCTACGGGATCTTGCGGGTCACAGGTGCACGAATAGAGAGGGATATCTCCCAGTTCGCGGAATTCGTGTTCCATTAATTGTTGAACATCGTTGGATCCACATGCCCCATGACCTCCACATATTAAGCCATTCTGACCTTCGCACAAAATCTGACACTGGTCACCAGTGTAGGCTCCTTCACACAAACAGTTGCCCTCGTCTGAACATGTTCCATGACCGTTGCACTGTACACAGTCAATGGTACCATCGCACTCGTCTGGCAAATCCCCAGAGGCTACACAATAACGATGACAGGTCTTTTCATTTGCAATGTCCAAAGGATACCAATTCGGTTCACATTCTGTACAGAACGATTCGTCCCAGAGGTGGGGAGTCCTACAGCTACACAGATGTTCACCAGGAATACCATAGAGATGGTTGCAAATTCCATTGTGATTGCACGAAGCAGGTTCACATTTATTTTCACACGGAGCTACGTATCCTTCGGGTGCTCCATACTCGTCGTATACAAACTGTTTGGGGAAATAGTCGTCTTCGCATTCACCGCAATTCATGTCAGACTCGTAGTACGAGGTTACATCTTGAAGAGCACCGTCTACTACCATACGGCGTGTGGCATCCAAATTACAAGTGCACTGGACTACACTGTCTTCCACCAGACAAGTTCCATGACCATAACAACCAAAACCTCCTTCCTGTGAATAGGAAACATTGTTCTTTAAATATGGGTCACAGTACATGTCGCAATCGTTCCCATGCCAATTGTCCTCACATTCCAAACATTTCTCACCGGTATTGTGTCCAAAACATACGCATTGTTCTTCGGAATTACATTCTCCTTTTAAATTACAGGTTAATTCATCGGAACATTTGCACGATGGCGACGACCATTTTACGTTTGTATCGCATGTACAAACACCGGTGTCATCACATGTACCATGTCCATTACAGGCTACAAAATCACCTGGACATTCGAATTGGCATGCGTCGCCTCTAAATTTTTGCAAGCAATCGCATGTTATTCCAGTCTCAAAGTTTACATTGCAAATACCATTGCCGTAGCATGGTTTTCCCGTCTCTACGACCCCTGGACATGGTAGATTACATTTTTCACCGTTCCAACCATCTTCACATAAACACCCCGGTTTACTACCGTACAGTTGACATACACCGTGACCCGAGCATGTCGGTGTCCCTGGACACGTTAGTACACAGTCGTAGTTGTCGTCGGAGAACCAGTCCTTGTCGCATGTACAGTCTCCATTTTCACATGTTCCGTGACCATGGCAGGTGTTGCATTTACCACCAGAGTTTCTCATTGTATTGCAAACGGTGTTATCATTTTCAAAATTAAGATCCGCATAACATATTTTTTCACATTTGGTTCCGAAAAAGTCTGGTTTGCAGTTACCTTTGCATTCCGCATCCACGGTATTGCATATATCACACAGGTATCCGAACCGTTTGCTCTGGGTCGGACACCTGCAACCGTAATCGGAATTCAAAAATGGTGTGGTTGGCACAGTTGAACATATGCCATGTTCACACATACAATTCGAACAGTACGTCCCGTTGTACGGTGTTCCATCGCATCTACATTTGCCCTGAGTGTAAGAGGTACCGTGCTGACACGGCACAATCATGTTATCGACTTCGTTTATCCCACGTTCTACTACAAAACTGAAGAGAAATAAGAGAGCGAAGCCCACCAGAGTAAATATACTGTATTGTATAATTATTTTAATCATTTATGTTAAACTATCTTGCTTTATATACTTAAAAATATAAATTATTTCTTATACTTTCGATCGAATTGTTCCATTGACTTTCCGAATAGCGTTCCGCGGCGACATAAAGACGTCTGTCTGCCGAATATGCCACAAATATATTACGATTGCGATATAACCGATCTGGTACTATAGTTATTAGGTTTTCACCTGTTATGTCGTGGAAATAAACTTTCTTGTAATTTTCGACAGGACAGACATAGAAATTGATATCATTGATTCGTTTCTGGGGACATGTATCAATTTCCAATGCATGGACAACCCAACCTAGAATCAAACATAAAAAAAGAACTCTCATATTTGTAGTATTTATATCGATATATTTATATACATACATGTTTAAAACACCTTACAAAACCATATATAGAATTCAAACCATTGAGGAAGCATTGGAATTTAAAATACAGGCGGACCACTGTGATATGTATCTATACTTAATAGATGTATACGATGTACTTCTGAACACCGCTATAAATCAGGAACCTTTTGATATGGACAAATTAAAACGACAGCGAAAAAAGATACACGCGTATCTAATGAAACATTTTCATCGTCTTTACTTACCAATCCCCGGACGGTTGTACGGGTGGTCCCACAACATGTTAATTTACGTGGTTGTCCTCACAATGATTGAGATGCAATACAAATCTGAATATCCTGTCATACCAGATGACGTGCATCAATATTGCGTAGATAATGCCATTCGAATGTACACCGATCGAGACACTGAAACTTGGCAACTGCATACCTATTTGGACATGTTGGATGTCATGTCCCTACGGTGGAGAAACCTTTTGCCCTGTGAACCACTCCAAAAGTTATTAGAAATTATATGGAGAGTCAGTGCAAAGATGATCATATTCATGCATCCGGAATCCATATTAAACCTAGAAGATTACGTAGACCCGGTGATTATAAACGACGAAGTAAGCGATTATGTCCGAATGAGTGTCCAGGGCATTATTGCCGGGTTATCCAGATACTACTGGTTTCATCAAACTGTAGACCAGTGGACACGGTGGGATGAAGTAATTGCAGATGTACAACCTATAACCAATTGGGATCAGTGGATCGTAGTAGAAAAGAAACATCTAGTAACGCGACGTTTTCGTGACGCACTTTCTGATTTCTTATGGGACATTATTATAAATTATGGTGACCACGCAATAGCGGCGCACGATCAGCTCGGTGATCAGGTCAGTAATTACGCATGCCTGTACATGAGATTCCCAGCGCAAGTTCCAACCGGTCTATCTAGAATATGTACTTACAAAGAATACGAAGACATGGTAGAATCCGATACGATACGAGATATGTTGTTTGCCAAAATGATACACCAGCATTTTCGATCCAACTACGATGTTGATTTTATGAGATGTTTCACCGTTTGGGAACCCAAGATGTGGAAACACATGAGAGGGATAGAACAGTCGCCGGTACCATTAATTCTCAACATGTACTATCGGTTTAGAGTGTATTACAAAGGTAAAGTATACCGGCATCCCGAAGGCACGACCATTAAACATGCATTTATCGTGTGGTTGACCCTTCTTAGAAAACACTGTCGCGGGGTTTGCTTCAATTCTATGGACTTTAACCCCACCATCGAATCCATGTTGGACAAAAAAGAAGTTGTCAACAATACCAGGGATCTGGGTATATTTTTTGATTTACAAGATGATTAATTTACTATATAATGGTATTATAACTATACAAATGTTACGCAATTTACACATTGCAGCGGCTACCATACATTTAATTTCTGCACTATTGTCATGGGTAATACACGTAGATATTGAATCTGCCATCACACTGCCAAAGCATATACATGTTGGAAAAACTACTACGACGGAGTACGAGGTATGGTTTACCACAAATCCAATCATTTGGATCAGTATCAACGAATTCATCACTATGTTTTCACATGTTATTGCTATCTTTTATTTGATAACACATGACAGTAAACAAACATTTGAAAGTCCTAGACGAGCCGTGGAATACTGTATCACAGCAGCCTTGCTCCAGTGTGCAATCATGTTGGGGATGGGAGCCGTCACGGCACAGGACATTATATTTATTATAGTAACTAACGTAGCCTTACAGCTGCTAGGCTATGTCGTTGACCTATACAGAGAAGCAAAACGATGGCTACTGGTCGTCGGGTTCCTCTTGTTGATTTCCCAGATGCAATACATTATTTTTAATGCGGCAAGGATTGAAGGAATCTCCACCGAATACTATGTTGTAATGGCAATTATTTACGTACTATTTTACACTGGGTTTGGAGTTTTGAAATTAATCGAAACCGTATATGAAGATGAAATATACGTCCTCATGTCATTAACCTCAAAGGTGGTACTCTCATGGGTTCTTATCGGGAATCTTTTCGAGGGGTTTAAGGAATTGGGGGAGACTACCAGCCCGGATTACACGCACCTGGATTGGAGAGCCATTCAAATTTCGTTGATTGCAATCGGTAGCATTGGACTTGCTATTGGTTCGACTATTTTTTTGCGTAGAACTCGAAAATCCGTATCCTTCAGAGAATTAAGAAATCTACGGTATTAAAGGAATGGCTTATTACATAAATGCCAGGTATCTTTGATTCATTAGCTCTCGATAATGCACCGGATATGGAAGAGGACGAAGGAATGGAGGAACCGTGTGATATGTTGACGGTAGAAGAAGAACATGAATGTCCATTGTGCAAATACAGCCAGGAAGATGCATCGGTGATTGACCGGATGAATGCCATGGAAGCCAACATGACCGGCACAACCAGCAGTGAAGAAATATATCGAACACTCGCCGGACTGTACGATTTACAAATCAGACAACCATTGTTGAACCAAGGATTAGCAGCGCCGGAAATTACAGTAGAACAGCTCAGAGTACATTATACACGGCACAAGCTGAACCTTCGAGATATTATATCCAAAGAAATACTAGCATGTAACAATATGCAGATTCACTTTAGAAAACACCAGGTTGCGACCGTTAACAGTAAAACTGGAAAGAAAAAGCTTGACCCCAAAGCCATGGGGGACTGGATGAAATTATCAAAGCATAAATTGGAATTGATCAAATATTTTAACGGACCACTGGCAAAGTTACAAAAGAAAGAGGCAAGCGGTATAAAACCCTACAATTTTTCATAAAATATTAAAATCATACTATATATATCAATTTAATATTACATAATAAATGATTTCTTTGACAGGACGACCAGACCCAGGAATATCGAATGCAGCTACTACGGGTTCATTGCGAGACTCTGGTGGTCCGCGAGCTGGAAGTACAGCGCCGCCCTCTTTTTCTGAATTGAGGAATCCTACGCTTACCAACTCCAAAATTACATACGACACTAACACCACCGCGTCACTTCCTCTGCTTATCCGTCCATGGTCTCAGGGGTATGAACAAGGCTTTAAACAAGGATCGTTGATTTTTGCGGCAGAAGCAGATTGTAACCCTCAAATGTGTACCGCGGCAGATTTACCAACACTCAACTATTTGTTAGAAAATGCTGCCGTGACCGACCCGGATAGACGACTTCAGGATAAAATTCTACCAGCAAAAGGTGATCTCGACGATCTGTTGCGGAAATGGAAGTTTTTCGGGGTCATGCGCAATGACATGATGGCAAATAGTATGCTACAAAAATTGTACAATTGTGACGTTTATGGTAGAAGTATGATAGCGAATATTTTCGGTAAAAAAGTCAAACGCGGCGATACCGTAGGACTTGCAATGGTTAAACTCAATATTCGACCGGTTTATTCACAGTTTGTTCAACCTGAAGGCGCTTTGCTTCCAGCAGCGGTGACCGGAACTCCGTGTGAAATCATTCAAGTGTGTGGCACAGTAAATGAACAGCCAATTGCTATTAGTGGCGATGTCCTACATCACGTACCACTAGGAGTAGTTAGTCATGCGGTTACTAAAAAACCGTCCGACTCCTTCATTATACGTGCTTTAAGAGAGAGAGATCAATACACACTTTTACCGCGAATTGAAGTTTTATTAATTTAATATATGTTAAACTAAAAAAATAAACTATTTAATACATCTACCCTATTTAGTAATAATTTAAAGCATGCAATTCAATCGCAGACAAAACAGAATCGCTGGACCCGGATTCCACTACAACGTTCGTTACGATGACCAAACCATGGCTAGGGCTCATTCTCAAGTTAATGAGTGTCATGAAAAACTCAAGTTGGGAACCACTCACAAAGAAAATTTCGATGTCAAGGAACAAGAACTACTTGTTTGCCAGGCTAAATCAGGCATGTACCATGATGGTTATACACACTGTTTTTCCTTCGTTAACGGACTTCCGGATACGAAAGAAGCGACGGGCGCAGCCAAATATACCACCGAAGAACTAGAAGAAAAAATCCTTTCATCGGTACGATATGTCGGTGTTGCTACCACAGAATACAAACCTTCCAGGTCATATTCCGAACAGGGATTTGTTGCCCAAGTTGGAGGTGTATCTACACTCATTAATGAATCACAAGAGACTATCAAACCAGGAGACACGCTAGTTCTAGGTGTTAATTTGGCGCTTAACAGACGTGTTACCCGTGACAAGGGTATCCCAAGAGAGAAAATTCGTTTCACTGTTAAAAAAGCCCAGGTCGGCGATGCTTTGATTATAAAGGCGCTGGGGGGAAATACAGCTGGTTCTCAAGGAGCAAAAATAAAAACCGCGGAGTTAGCTGTGAAAACCGCGAAGGCAGCTTTGAAAGCGGCAAAGGCGAAAAAAGCTCCCGCGGCTACAGCCCAAGAAATTAGTGATGCAGTGGCAAAGGTGACGGCGGCAGAGTTAGCTTTGAAGAGTCTAAGCATCTGCTCCCAAGGTCTACCCGGGCTCAAAACGTTTCTCGCAAAACTTCAAGAATTGAACTCTAGGGTTATCGGTCGTTCGTGTTCCTATGCCCGACCAGGCGATAGACTTGAAGTAGTTCTACAACCACGGAACCCCTATTAAAATATTTTATACTATAAAAGTTAATTGTTTCTTCTCAAATGCAAGACGAGTGTACTCTATGTAATGATACCATAATGAAATCTTCTACAGTCCGCCCTAATGTTGCTACTTTTGAGTGTGGGCACGAATTTCATCTCTCCTGTATATTATCCTTCTCCCAAGAAAACCTGAGTAAAATATGCCCCACGTGCAATGAATTCAACTCAGCCACCATTAACCTGGGAGACGATAGACTCATCGCCATACAAACCCTTATAGAATCTAGACGCATGTATAAAAATACTGCCAAAAAAGGCTTCTTCAGTTGGTTTCAAGAGAAATCAATACCTTCCATGGTCAAATCAGGTACATCCCTCGAAACCATGAAACTAAAGGGAATGACACCGGAGGATATTATAGAACATGGGATAGATTGGGAGACAATGGTAGGAGTATACAAAACATCCGCTTTACTTAATTTTGGATTTCGGTGGCACCATATGATTACCATGGGCTTCCAACCCAACCATTTCAAGGTCTTGGACTGGCACCAAATGTCAGACGTCCTGAAGCTCAGTGCTACGGACATGTTAAAGACCAGCATTAGTATTCGTCAGTTGGCGGACCTAAAGATAGACATTGCGCACCTGCATCAGATGGGGTTTCGTCTAAAGGAATTTAAGCAAATAGGGGGGAATTGTGAGACCATGGCACTGATCACCAAAGATCTATCGGAGATTAAAACCTACCTCAACCCACAGGGTAACGATTGGGAAGAGTTGGGGTTTACGAAGGATGGAATAAAGAAGAATGGGTGGGACTCGAACAGTTACACGCCTCATAGGAAATCTAGACCAATAAACATTGTTAAATCAGGAGGATTTGTATTTTAATATTTTAACGATTTTATAAACATTACAAAGAAAAATATAGCTCCGGCACTCAGGTAGATACTTGTAAAATCCACGTCAGGTCCAACTGGCTCCAAAGTTATTTCTTCAAAATCAATATGACTCATTTAAAATCACCATGTTTCTTATTTATACCCCGTTTTAGGTACGTAGTTTTCAAAATGTACAAATGGACCACCAACAATAGTGAATATCTCCAATCCACCATACTATAGACAAGAGACAACACCGAAAACAAAAGAGCGACGAACTTAAACAAATACAACCAGCGTTTGCGCAACGATTTGTCCGCGCAACGTTTTAGAATACTACAATGTTCCCATTTATCATTCACACACTTCTTACACTGGTGACAGTGCCTTAAGTTCATGCCCGTTACGGTACGACAAATTGGACAATACGACCCATTGCTAAAATCCATAGGATTTGTATCCAAAAAGATAGAGACATGAAACCAACAAAAGATTATGTAAAAACATCCTATGGTCAACCCAGCCATGTCGTGAACCCGTCCTAATATAACACCGACTACAACAAAATAGAGATGATAAAATAACGGTAACATTTATTATATGGTAACTATATATTTATACTACAACCCACCGGGATGCGAAAGTCTTTTCCAACGCTGCTCCAACCCACGTTTCATAACTACGATATCCAAAATACCTTCCGCGTTACGAATCCATGGTTTCAAACAACCCTGACATAAATAGATACTTCTTTCTACCCCTTCGTCCATCACGGTGATTGGACTCCAGGTTTCTTTGCCTTTGCTAACCTTACACCACTCACATTTGACGTTGGAATACAATTTACCGTGTTGCAAACAACAACCACAGTACATTCCATCCTTCATAAAATACTCAGAGGTTACTTCCATAAAATTTGCGCACGATGGACATATCATGTATAGATGGTTGTAGAATTGTAGGAGGACTCCCAACATGTCGATGGGAACCAAAGGTGTTTTTGCACAATTGCCATTCTTAAGTTCCTTGCGCTTCTCCTTTGCTTCTCGTTTCTTATTCCGGAGTTCATTTGCCGCGGTGATTTGTTGCAGATCAACGTCCATGAAGGAAGAAAACTCCGGGACAGGTATGTTTCGTTTTTTATTATCAACCTTGTCCGAACGCCTACCACAGTACAAATCCATGTTTTCATCGTCGATTAATATCTTGGAATGACCATACGCGTACAAGTTTACTACCTTGTTTCGTTCATGCTTTGTGATAAACCCCTTGAATTGCTTGCATTCCACACACACGTACGTACGACCTGCATGTTCTGGTAGTTCCTTACCGTCCGGAATTTTATACTTCATTCGCAACGCTTGGCACTGCTTGATGTATATATGAGAAGGGAGGGAGAATATGCGCACGTTGAATTTACGATCAAACACCTCACACAAATCCCTAGTTGCTTCAAACTCATATCGTGTCAGTGTACTCAAAAAGGTCTTCAACGGACCCTTTGTACCATCGGATACATACTGCTCCTGAATCTGAAGAATCTTCTCGATTTTATCGTTTGGTACACCGAAATACTTTAACCATTCAAACGAGGTACTTTGACTCAACGGTGTACGAATTGCCATTTGGTACATAAGATCACGATGTTCCAGAGGGAACTCTTTGCGTTTGTAATTCACCAGTTTTACATCGTCGCTTTTCTCACACTCCTGTAACACCACATTACAGAACAGTTGCTTGCTTGGACGAAACAAATGGTGAACTTGAAGTTTGTTTATGCATATTAACTGCTGTTCGATACCATCAAAACGCATCATAAAATCGGAATCCAACGTGCATTTGCGGACAGTATTCATCGCTTTTGATACACAACCTTCGAATTTATCCCAATAATAACGACGTTTGATCTCATCGTAAATACTAGGAATATCGCGGACACCGAACACTAGGAACTCCTTTATCACATAGAACAACAACTGTTGATGGTCCTGAAGCATCCAGGACAGGAATTCGAGTTTATTGATGTTCTTTAACTTCTTGTAGACTCGCATTCGCACCTTTAAAGGCGGTCGATAACTGCAAGTCTTGTACATTCCCAACAAGGAACATAACAGACATGAATGAATAAACCGGTAGACCACTTCGTGTTTACGAGAATATTTGTTGAGGATTTCCCGCATGTTGCGGATTTGACATCGTTGGGGTAGTCCCTTGCTCAAGATATGAACAATGGGGTTTGTTTTGCTTCGAATATCGCTCCAAAAGGAACAATCCACGATGTAATTTATAACATTCGGGATTAGACCTTCGTGGAAAGAATTATCTGGAGATGGTGCGTACGTCATTATTGCGGCACCTTCACCGAAATCACTGCACAAATACTCGTCCGAATATTTGTTCGTATCGACGATATGGTTCATCAGAGGGATGTGCTGGTCCATATACAGTGCCAGGAAGTAATTCACCTCCACTGTAACCTGACTGGAGGACATCAATTCCGAAATCAACCCCATGTGGTAACCAAGGGTACAATAGATCCGGTGTTCTTCGCTTGCAGATATCAATCCCATAGGATTCCAACCCGTTGATCGCCATTGGGATAAATCGAAGGTTTGAACTCTATCCACAAAATTACCGACAAACAACTGTTCGTATTTTGTCCCGGCAAAGTGAGGATGAAGAGTTTCGTTTAAATTATCGAGGAAAGGATAAATTTCCCCTACACCGTCCTCGATGACCGATATAGGGGGGCTGAGAAAAAATGCTCTTCATTCTTTTGTGGATATTTCATTCGCCATTGCTCATAATATGGAATGCCATTCTTCTCAATTAAACGGTACGCGGAACGCTTATGAAGAACAATAGGATCCAAGATGCCTTCCCAGACATACCTTGAGGTCACAATACAATCGGAGAGACTGTATTCACCTTCAACATTGATCAGGTTACGATAATCTGGGAGGATAATATCGCGCTTCACACCCATGTTATCTGCTCTTACATTGACCCATGCGCGAGCTATCTCCTTGCGCTTGCACATCAAACAGAGTCGAGTCTCCGATGGTAAATCACCGGTGTCTTCGTAATGTTTTTGCTCGGTTGGTAATAAGAACTCGACGAGAATGAACGCTTTGTCCTTTGCATTCGTGATCTTCAATCCTTCACAGTCGCAACCCATAGGACATTCCCTTTCCGACCCAATCGGAGGTCGTAAACGAGACTCCTCGTAACTTCGAGTGATTGCTTGTTGATTTGCTCTTAATCGTTCACGATCATTGCATTGGTGCATGTCAAACTGTTTCTCCGGTTTTCTCTGCAACATATGTCTTAAGAAGGGGTAATCACAGGGTCTTACGTGATCATACTCAACCCTAGAGGTTGATTTCTTGTCAAAGAACCTGGACTTTGCGAGGACGAGTTCGTTTTGAGGTTCAACACTCGTAAATTCCGAGTCTGTGGTAAGAATCTCAGGGTATTTTGTCGAGGTCACTCGCTCCAATGGTGGGACCGTTTTAATTTGAAACGTAGAGACAGATTTCCTGCCTCCCTTTGGTTTGGGCTTCTGAACTCTTTTGCGTTTCTTTTGCCGCTTATGCTCACGAATTTTATCTTCTTCCTTCGCCGAATCGGGATCTGAATCATTATGTACCGATGAATGCTTTGCGGTGTTTTTTTCCATGAACGTGCGTTCAAAGACTTCTTTGGCACGGGACGACATCTTTATATATTATTTTTAAATTAATTTTTTATTTATATAGTATTTGAAATTGTTTTGTTAGAATTTATACAAGTATACGACCTAGTTCGACCTAGGCGACCTAGAATTCAGACGATCCGACATGCACATGTATACCGGCAAGTTTTTTTTCACGAAGTGCTCTACGAATGTCCTTTAATGGCTCTACCAACTGATATTGAAGGTACAATTTTCCAGATGGCTCTAATATGTAACACAACATGTGATTCTTTGGATAACCATAATTAATACCAACATCGTCCCTGAATTTCGTCCCATGTATCGTAAGAGAGTGTTTGTTTCCTCTGGTGAACCACGGTGAAGGTGAATCATCTTCTCGGACAGCGCGTAACGCGTCCATTAGTTTCGATTTGGAGGAATCTTTAAATAAACCACTCCTCAGATAATCTTCGACAGTTTTAATTTCGAAGAGGGAATTAACGACGGCTAGGTCAATTGTCTTGTCTGTCAATGGTTGGTTTGTCTCAATAAACTTTTGTAAAAACTCTTGGTTCATTTTTTATGGAAAAAATATAATATATATATATAGTGTATACTAAAATTCTATTTTCTCCTACCTAACTCGACCTAGCCCGACCTAGATTTAGGTTCTAGGTTCTAGGTTGTATTCTAGGTTCTAGGTTGTATATTTGCCAGTAGGGTACCGATAAAAAATAATAATTTTAATAATAATAATAATAACATTAATAATTATTAATCAACAGAAATCATGCCTTACGACACCGCCACCAAATCAAACAGTACGATGAAGCGTACTATGAATACATTTATTTCTAGTTATGTAAACAAAGATAGCACAGCCGTAGTTATCGATGCAGCGACTCTCCTATCAAGCAGTACACTGGTAGACCATGGTGCACAACCGAAAAACATTGTAGTGATTAATACAGAAGGTGATATCATTAACAAAGCCCGCGAAAAGGGACACGTTTTCTCAATACAGGGGATTAGCACATCGGTGTTACCACGACTTAGTGGCACCTACGATATAATCTATCTCGACTATTGTGGAACTCCTGAGATACACCAAGACGGATTTAATCCCGCGTTCGACCTTCTATGGGCGGCAGACAGAGTTAAAGACAACGGGATTATTGTCACAACGTTCAGTAGGCGTACAAAGGATGCGATCGAGAAAGCAAATGATTTGATTCCATTCACATTAACTCTTGCAAAGGAGGTAAACTATTGCGAGACTGTACCGATGTACTCCATGATCATGACGAAGGTTAACCCCCGAGAGGCAAGAAACCGGTTTAATCACCTGAAACGGTCATTAAAACCTATCGAACCAAAGGAGACCGCACCGGTACCTACAACTCCAAAGAAGAGGCGTTCTCGGCGTACACCACAACCTCGAATTCAAATGAACATCCAGAATCTCGGCGGCAAACAATATTACGGCATCGAGAAGATTCTCCGGCGATTTAAAAAAGGACGAGGCATTTTCTTCGAAGTTAAATGGTTTGGGTACAAGCAAACTACGGTAGAGCCTCGTAAAATTCTCTTAGACGATGTTCCGACACTGGTACAACAGTACGAGCAGCGCCTTTAATCTTAGGCACTGTTTTTATCACATGTGCAATACTGTAGGTAGCGCACGCGATAATGAATACTACAATCATTATAATCCTCAAGTATCTTTAAATAGATATATATTAATATAAAACACAGTCTCATAATATTAAATGGCTGGAATCATTTCAGCGGTATGGGCTGGAGCAGTAGTTACTTCGGGTTATATTGCCAAGGCATTAAGTATCCTTAACGTTAAATATTATGTTAGCCAACAATTAGCACAGATGCAAGCACACAGATTGAACAAGGATAGTATTATAAGTGCAGCGAAACGGGGAGGGATGGGTAAGGTGGTAACACAGATTTTTAAAGACTATGACCGAGACATAAAGGCAGATAAATGGTGTTGGGTTAAGGTGGACAACGACATCATGTGTATCCCTATAGTAAATGGTAGATTGGTGAGCAAACGTAAGGGTATCCCAGGGATTACTATTTGTCCAAATCAGCGGCACGATGGTATATTCCCTCCTATAGCCAGTATAGCAAATGCTTTAGAGCCATGCACCGTAGATTTAAAATCGAAACGATTAAGCTGGCTAGAAGACTGGAAAAAAACGCTTCAGAGTTATGCTACGGGTTATTTAAGCAACCTAGAATTTTATGTGTTGCAATTGGAAGCTATTGAACAAGATTTAAATTTAGCACTATTAAAGGTATAATTTTTGTTTAAAAAAACATGTATTGTGAAGATATAGGTCTAGTACGTTTAAATTATAAAAACATTCTACCTTCTACGGTGAAACAAGGGTGGAGTCCTTTAAAAAATAATTCCGATGGCACAATAAATTACCATAAAGAATATTACGAATACTTAACGACACGATATCCGATTGAAAAGGATGATGCGACATTAAAAAAGGTATGGGCGAAGGCATATCGAGCAAATGATATACTCTATTATCATGTGTCGGCAATACCACTCACAGACCGTGTAAAAAACTGGTCCGTGTCACCGGACAGTCTATTGACTCGATTGGAAGTCTTGGCAGATTGTGGCAAACTTTGCAAAGTAGAGTTATTGCCAGTAATTAAAGAGTATACGAAACATAGGAAATGGAAAAAGGAACATGCGAAACGTTTTGGACAACTATTAAAACGAATTAAGAACAAGACGAACACCGGGCGATATATTATTCAATATTTCGATAATGAACGTAAATCGAAGTCCATGATAGAACAGATAGATGCCCTACGACGACATTTTTATCCTGCCTATCCATGTAAGGATGCAATTTTAACTTTTGATAACCATATCGAATTTAAGTGCGAAATGATTCAGTACAACATGGGGAAACTTGATCCAGACGACTGGTTCTGGGAAAATACACCGTCATTCCGTGGTAAGCGGGGTTTTTATATTGGTCCCTTAATTCATTGGCGTGAATGTGACGAGAAAACTTATGAACATGTAAAACCATCCGAACAATTTGCATATGTCGTTAACGCCCATGGGGAGCAGATTTCGGTTTAGGATACTGTTCGAATGACGACTGTTGTTTCTCCCATAGATCCTTTTCCTCTGCCTCTGCAAAGTCGTGAGGTCTCGCAATTTTTTTTGTTGCATAGATCGGTCTAATACGTCTGACGGTGATACGGAACATTTAAAAGAATCGTAAGAAATACTTATACTTATTGTAAATTAATTAATCTCTCGTATAATTCAACGTCTACTAAATTTGCTTCGTAAGCCTTGCTTTTCCACGATGCACCAGTATCGTTGTAGGGAGCTTTGTGCCCATGGACTGGCATGCTTTCTGTGCGTAGAACCGTCAAGCAATCGTTTACTACCCGATCTATTATTTTATCAACGTCGTGAGAATCAACTTGGCACTCTGAAAACATCTGACACCCGCTTAACACTTTGGTCATAGAATTGTGTGTAGAGGTATCCTCGACATAATCGTCGAACGATTCAGGAGCACCGTTCACTGGGAACCAACCGAACAATTTTTTTTCATTAGCAAAGTAATTCATTCCATAAAATTTCCACTCCGAAATATACCGTTTTACCGGGTCTCTGAGGTTGGTTATACATCCACATCTCGTCGAAGGCTGCGAGTCTCCACTGTGCCAGTAATCGAGCGTTATATTAAGGCTCTGTGCGGATCTTTTGAACGACAACCCACCAGTACGAGGAATATGAATGAAACAAACGCTGTCACTTAAATGGTTTTCTTCCTTCCATCTCTTTAATTGAACTACATTCTTTAATTGGCGCCTGAAATGATAAGTATTCCTTTTACGAAGCCGATGTGGAAACAGCTTGTCTTGAAATTTTTTCTTACCAAACGCACTTACAACTAACAAACATAAAATAATTAGGCGCATTTTCATATATTAAATACATAGTTATACCATGTTTTATTCGATTTATAAACGTCCGCTCTACAAATTGGACACGACTTATTTTCCTTTAACCATGTACTAATACATCTTGCATGAAAATAATGTTTACAATTACTCAATTTAAACCCACAGCTTATATCCTCCAAACAAATACAACAGGTTCCCTTTCCATAGTGCAAAATATACGGCTGCATATATCAAACAACGAATATACACTTATACGAGTTTTGGCGCGAATCTAGATTCGACCTAGATCACGCACAACCCGACCTAGATTCGACCTAGATTTAGACGCCCGACCTAGAACTACCTGGTTCTATGTAAAACATCGCGAACAATTCAATCGTACCGGTACGAATATCGAAATTAATGTTAACATACTTCCCATTGACGAAATTCAACACAAATCAACACAAATATCCCAATTATTAAGATAAAATCACCTGTAAAATTTCAGAACAATGTCGGCACATGAAGGAGAAATAATGGCAATTAACCACAACGTAACTCAATACTCTAAACTGAAGAAAAGACAGACGGAGCGTTTGCGACGACAGGGTTGGTGCAAGTACACTACCGTCAAGCGAGTCCACAAGTTCATGTTGGAACTTCTAAACCACCCTCTCGGTGATCGCGACGAACATATCCGTAATTTTCTTAAGCGGTACCACCGTTTTGGGTACGATGTCGTTACCGAACTGGAACTCGACGAGAACAGCGATCCTGCGTTGGTAAAAGAGATCAACGACTACTGTCAAGCGGAGTTGAAGAAACTACACCTCAAGGCAAAACAAAACAGAAAGGACATCCGAAGACTAGAAACGGTGAATAGAAGACGGGCAAAGCAGGGGAAACCCCCTTTAAATCACCTACCGATCTACAACCGTACCCGGGACGCACGAAACCACGCGAGGAACACTCGAAGAAACCTACGAGTGATAAAGGAGAAGGAAGAGGAAATTCAACTTCTGTGCGAACAGGAGAAGCAGGAGATTGAAGCGTTGATCGACGACACCTTTAGTCTCGAAAACTACGGTGTTACGATGTTACCCCCAGTAGAAACACCGGAGACACCCTTCGACTGGTCCAACACAGACTGGATGCACGACTATGAGGAACCGACGGGTTTGTTGGCAGAGTTCCTGGACGTCGTATATGACCTAGAACCTCTCGAAGAAATACAGAACAGGTGTATAGAGTGCGGTATCGACATGGGACCCAACAACCCAAGGCAACTGTGCGGCAAGACCAGGTGTTTAAACTAATAAAACGAGTATATAAACTGTATCTGAACTTAAAAAGTATGTTTTGGTTTCTATTAGGCGTTGTAACAGGTATTTACTTAGATCAGAAATTCACCTTTCCCAACATTGATAAATTTCTAGAAAATCGCAATAATAAACCCAAAACCGAGTTTTCTTGAATAACCCGCCTGGTAACACGACCAATATAGACACAGCGACCCTGCTATTACATCCTAAATTGGGTCTAAATTTTGAACCATCTAATAGCATATGCTGATGTGACATGTATTTCTAAATGAAGCTAATAGGTAGTACGCTATTCCGATATATTTTTAGGTTCATGGCAGAGCAGGGTTTATTAATTTTAGGTTTACAGGTAATAGGGTGAGTGGTGATAAAAATAGGGTGAAAAAACGATACACCCCCCCCTGGGGAACCCGTTTTTTATTTTTTTCATCGAATATAGAAAAAAAATAAAAAAAAAATAATTCCTGAGGGGGGTATACCTTTTTTCGCTAATACTAAATAATATATGTATTATTTATATGTATATTTTACATGTTAATGTTGTGCCATGTCGAGAAAACTAATGCTGTGAGAGGTTATTTTAAAAGTCCGCTGTGAACCCCTTATTTTCTTCAGCCTATTTCATGCTATTTTTCATATATTAAATAGCGTACAGCCTATTA
>Ga0209503_10000116_pt1 | contig 54306 bp, 66 predicted proteins | sample SouAtlMetagenome_2_FD_187448 | JGI IMG/M metagenome (GOLD analysis project Ga0209503, IMG submission 187448) | Marine eukaryotic phytoplankton communities from Atlantic Ocean - South Atlantic ANT15 Metagenome (SPAdes) (version 2) | ecosystem: Environmental > Aquatic > Marine > Oceanic | place...
ATTGTGTTTACCTTATTTGCAAATATTGTAAATAAGTTATTCCATGTAGTTCCGATACTTGTATTATGCGAATATATATATATGTCTCTTAATGATGGAGCGTTTTTAATTTGTATAATACCAGTTATAATTTGAATAATAATAGATAATTTAACAGTTAATAACAATAAATTTTTTTGGTTATCCATATATATATTATATTATATTATATGATTAATATAATGTTCATAATTTTGTAATACAATACTACCAAATTCATCTCCTAATTTTGTTAATCTAACTATTTCCATTATCATTTGTTTTTTTATTTCTAAAGATATTCCATCGTTTTCTATTATTTTTTCTATGATTAATTTATTTTGTTCTAAAATTTTATGTCCAAAAATATCAACTTTTGGTAAAACATTCGATAAAATTTCAATCGAATTTAATTTCAAATTTGTTAAACTAAAAATATTCAAATAAGAATTAGTAGTTCTAACTAAAAGTATTAATAAAAATAATTTTAACATTTTTATAAATATAATATTATAATATAATTTATTAACTAATATAAAAATAGTAGACGAAAATATAATTAATGTGTGGTATTTCTGCAATAATACATAATACAAATAATATTGTAGATATTTTATACAAATCATTATTCAATATTCAACATAGAGGACAACAAAGTAGTGGATTCTTATTTTTTTCATCAAAAACAAAAATAATATACGAATCAAAAAAAATTGGTTTAATTGATGAACATTTAAAAAATTTAGAAAATATTGATACTGTTGATATGGGTTTAGGTCATGTTAGATATCCAACTAGTGGTATTAATAGTGATAAAGAAATACAGCCTTATACAATTTTAAAACCTTATGGTATCTCATTAGTTCATAATGGTAATTTAACAAATAAATATAAATTGAAAAATTTTTTAAATAGTAAAAATATTTATATGACGGGTACAAGTGACAGTGAAATTATTTTAAATTTATTTTATTATTTTATTGAAAAAGATATAACAAAATTAACAAACGAAATAATAATATCAACTCTAAAATTAATATATGAAATGTGTATTGGTAGTTTTTCTATTATTATTATGATACATGATTATGGTTTAATAGCATTTAGAGATAAATATGGAATAAGACCGTTAGTTTACAGTAAAAAAAATAATGTAATTTTTTCATCAGAAACATCTGGACTAGATGATAATAATTATGAAAATGTTTTAAACGGAGAAGTTGTTATTGTAAAAAAAAATTTGAATATTTATAAACATCAATTATATTATGAAAAATTAACACCATGTATATTTGAATATATATATTTTGCTACACCAGAATCTTATATTAATGATATATTAGTGTATAATTTTAGGGAAAAAGCTGGTGAAAAAATACTAGAAACAATCGATAAATCAATATTAGATAGTATTGATATAATAGTTCCTGTTCCATTGACTAGTATAATATCGGCAACAGCTATATCAAATGGAATAAATAAACCGATTAAACATGCAATATACAAAAATAGATATACTCATAGAACGTTTATAAATACTGGTAATGAAATAATTAAAAATATAAAAAAAATTAAAATAATTAATGAATTAGTTGATAATAAAAATATTTTATTAGTTGATGATTCAATTGTAAGAGGAAATACATCAAAATATATAATAAATGAATTAAAAAAAACTAATGTAAAAAATATATATTTTGCATGCTGTAGTCCACCAATAAGATACCCTAATTATTATGGAATTAATATTCCTAGTCATGAAGAATTAATAGCTTATAATAAAACACACGAAGAAATAGAAAATTATTTACAAATTGATAAATTGTTTTATTTGTCATTAACAGATGTATTAAATGTTTTGAAAGAAATAAATCCAAACATTAAATTATTTGAAGATTCAACATTCACTGGTAATTATTTTCATTATTATGAAGATATGTTATTAGAATAGACCTAGAAATTTAGGTGCTTCTATTTCTTTTTCTGTTGATAAATGTTGAATTGGAAAAGATTTTATCTTATCTCTATTTTTTTCACAATCTACTTGTGTTTGATCATATTTATAACAATTATCAGCGTCATCTTTAATACATATATCATTGTATGTATTTGGTGAAGGATATGCATAAATTATTTTTCTGTCACTTCCTAACATATATACAAAAAATAATCCTATAAAAAAACTAGCCAAAAATATATATAAATTTATAAATTTTAACATTTTATATATATTTGATTATATAATATTATTTTTGTTAAATGATATTAAATATCCAATTATTGACTATTATCATCATCATCACTATCATCATCACTTTCATCACTATCACTATAATCTTTTTTTGGTTTTAATTTAATTGTTCCATCTGTTATAGGTGTTAAACCAATATCGATTTCTTCCAAATTACCATCACCTTCTTGCTCTTCATTTTCATGATCGCCTCCTTTCAATTTATCAAACATATTATCACTATCATTATTATTATCATTAACATGATAAGTTGTTTGATTTTGTATTATTTTTGGATCATCAACATCTATAATTGTATCATACAATTCAAACAATACTTTTGATTGTATTAATTCATGATCTACAATATTTTTTTCATCTTCATTAGAAACAACTTCTTGAAAACTATATATTAAATTTTGTAATTTTTCTTTTTCAATCATTTGATAATCTTTAATATTTTCAGCATAATCAATTAATAATTGGGGTGTTTTTTCTTTATTATATAAATTTAATATTTTTACACTTTGTTTTTGGAATTCTTCAATTTCTGTTATTTTATTAACGATTAAATGACTTCTTTCATCATCATTTTCAATGTTCATTTTTCTTCTTAAATAAATCATATATATATTGGTGTTTTCATTTAAATCCTCATGTAATTCTTTGAATCTTTTTAATGCTTCTTCTTCATTAATCAATTCATATGTTAAATCTAATTTAATTAATGTTATTTCATTTTTTATTTCTTTAATAAATTCATTTGTCTCTTCGATTACTTTATTTAAGTGTTTGAATCTAGATTTTAGAATGTTTAATTTATTTCTACATGGAGTTTGATTATCACCACAAGTTATTAGTAAATGATTATCTTTATTAAAAAAATTTGAATTTACACGTCTTTTACAAAATATACAAGGCATCTTAATTTCTTTAATTTTATCAATTAATATACTTTTATCTTCATCATTATCATATTTAACACGTAATTTTTCAACTTTATCCTTGTAATCATTATTGTATTTAGATTTATAAGAATAATATTTATCAATTGCTTCGTTTAATTCTTTATCCATAATATATATAACATCGAATAAAATATCATAATTTAAATTAATGATAATTATTATAAAGTCTTCTAGCAATTAAACTATATTCATTTTCATATTCAGGTAAGCCAGTTATTATATTACTATTCATTTTTTTCTCAGATTGATAATTTCTTATTTTTGATGTAATATATTTTTCTTTTTGCAATTCTCGGTGTTTTTGCTCTTGAATATCGATTTTACTTTTATATTTATATCTTAATATTAAAAACATTATCAAACAAAAACCGGCAAACATTAATACATTATAAATCAAATTATAATATTTATCTTTGAAATCTTTACATTTTTTTAATGTTTCATTAAAAAAAAAATGAACACCTGGTTCTACTAAATTTGCTCCATAATTCATATTATATTAATAATATAATTTATTAATATAATTAATATTTATAAAATATTTATTTTTAATACTTTAAAACTTCAATCTAGCATAATTTAAATAATATAAAACAATTATATATGATAAAATAGCTGTAAAAATTGCCATAATAGACAATGGTAACACTGTTTTTGATTGATAACCTATTCCAAATTGTTTAATACTATCATCTACATTAAACAAAAATGATGGCTTACTATATATTAAAATACCCATTATCATTAAATATAATAATATTGCTGTTGATAATTTTTGTTGTTGAATAAAATTATAAATAGTCATATATATTCTTAATAAAATATTGAAAGTTTTTTATTTTTAAAATAATAATAAATTCTCATTAATAATATTGGTGCTACTATGGCAAAATAAATACCACTTATTTGTAAAGTATAATAATGTCTATTTTTATCTGTTATATCAACTCCTAAATAATATAAATAAGGATCAATTATATTTATTCCACCTGGATCTAATTTATTTTCTACTGTTGTTATAAAACAACCATTAAAATATAAATATAACCATAAAGCAGCAAATAAAGGTAATAATGATATAACAGCTACTGGAACTGGTGCTAACATAAATATCATAAAAAAAAACAGAGGTGTAAACATATGACAACCTTTAATTATAAAAGCTATTACATGATTAGGTGTTTTCAAATTATTTAAACCATCGAGACAATATTTAACCAGTTTCTTTTTTTGCATTACATTGATAGGTAATTCTTTATTATATTGAGGATTCATTAATCTTTAATATAATAATATATTTTTCTATTTAACGAATAATAATTTGTATAAAAAATATATATATTTTAATGAACACTGAATTACTTAAATTTACAAAAAGTATTGAAAAATATTTTTATAATATAATTAATTATGATTATAATAACAATTATATATCAAAAGAAAGATTTGAAGCTATAAAAACATCAATATGTATAAACTATAAAACATATATAGCATTATTTATAGTAACATATTTAATAATTCCAGAAAAAATATTATCAGGTTATGTAATCATGTTATTAGGATTAATATATGTATATTTAGGCCACATGTTTTATCATAATCCTTATTCTTTATTTTTTTATTTTATACATGTATATCATCACGATCACGATGATTATTCTAGTATATATCAGGAAGTTATTATGGAATTTTTGGGAATAATGATGGCTGTTTTGTTTGTCTGGGTTTTAAATGATGTAGATCATATAAATTATTTATACGATCCTTTCTTGTTTTTTTATTTGTTTTTATTTTATTCCACTGTACATATTATAAATTATACATTATTACGGATTAATTTATATCATAATAAACATCACAAAGATGTGGATACAAATATATTTCCTGATATATGTGATATTATTTTCAATACAAAATATAATTGTGGTGATTTAAGTTATATAGAAAATACAGATCACTGGATACCAAATATACTTTTTTCAGGATTTTGTGTATATTATATTCGTAATTATTATAACTCGTTAAATGAATTAAGTAAATTTGATTTTAAGAAACACTTTATGTTATTTTACTTATTTTTATTTACAATAATGATATGTTTTTCGTATTATACATTTATCGAATTATTGAAAAAAATAGATAAAATGGATAATAATATTATTATGAATTAACATTTCCATCTATTACCACAATTTATACAAGATACAAAAGTAGTCATAGGTTCATCTGCTGATCGTGTTTGCATTTGATAATAAGTACATTCTGTTGATTTACATTTACGACATTTAAATGTATCAGTTGCTGCAGCTATTTTCGTTTCGTATTTAACTTTATCTCGTTTAATTTTTGCTTCTATAAATGGTTTCCATCTTTCTGGATCCATTTCTTGATGTGTCATAAAAGCTAAAGTTTCAGGTTTAAGTGTTTTACTTTGAATTTCATTCATTATATATGGATTATTAATATTATTTAAAATACTGCGTAATTTAGTTAGATATAATTCTACAAAATTACTATTTGACCATTTTGTTATTATTTTTAAACGCTTTGCTTCTCTAATCGAACTATTAAATATACCTATTTCTAAATTTTTAGCAAATGTTGCTTCAAATATCATACCATCAATATGTTTAACAATATCTGTTCTAAATTGTTTAGGTTTGTTTACAATGCGCATAATTACTATTTTTAATTTATTTTATCTAATATTTTCTATATCAATTTTTATTTTAATTATTATTACACATTTGATATATTAATATAATTGATGAAAAACATAATATTACATAAATATATGAGTTTAATTAAAAAAATATTTTCTGAAAAAGGAAAAATAGTTATTTCAATAATCCTAGGAGTTGGATTAGCTGCATTATTTAAAAGTGTATGTAAAGGAAAAAATTGTATTATTAAATATGCTGCACCATATAATGAAATAAAAGATGCTGTAGTTGAATACGATACTAATTGTTATAAATACAAACTAAAATCAACAAAATGTAGGAAAGATGTATTAAGTTATGCGTAATTGTTTCATATTCTTTATTGTATATTATTTTAAAGAATATGGCAGAAATAAATTCAACAAATATAAATGATTTACCTAGTACTAGTAATTTAGGAACACAACAACCTGTTCAACAAAATGTTAATTTAAGTATTAATGAAATATCTAACCAACAAAATACAATACAACAACAAGGACAATTAAATTATAATGATATAGTTAATTCAATGTCTAATAAACAAGTACTACCTACTAATCAAATACCTAATCCACAAAATACAATACAGGAAGAAAGTAAATTAAATTATAATGATATAGTTAATACTATGGCAAATAATAAACAAGTACCTAGTAATCAAATTGTTCAAAATGTTCCTCCCGCTGATAATAGTGATTTATCAAACATATTGAAATCTATGGAACAAATTGCTTCATCTAGTGATGTATTAGGATTACCTTCACGAGATATACCTCAAATGTCAAATCGTGAAGATATACAAACAACACCTAATTATGTTCCACAACATAAAAATTATATTGAAGAATATCAAGGTATAGAAGATATAAAAGAAAAAAAACGTAAAGAAGATAATCGTACAACTTCATTACACTATTTATATGAAGAATTACAAATACCTATTATAATTGGATTATTATACTTTCTTTTTCATTTACCAATAATTAATAACTGGTTTACACGTAATTTTAAATTTGCTTTTCACGGAGACGGTAATATGAATTTAAACGGATATATTTTAAAAAGTGTTGTATTTGCTTTTTTATATTTCGCTTTATTGTCTTTTATGAAAAATATGAATATTGTTTAAAATTATTTAAAGTCATATATATAGATAATATAGGTGCTTTTGTGGCCAAGTGGTAAGGCGTTTGATTTGTAATCAAAAGATCCCGAGTTCAAATCTCGGCAGAAGCTTTCAAAAATCCTTACTAAGGATTGTTGAAAACTAATTAAAGAAATAATTATAATTATAATAAAAATTATGAATAATAATTTAGATTTACCCCAAAATTTTAATTTAGATACACCCCAAACCCAAAATAATGGTCTAGTTAGGCAATTAACAGAAACTCCTCAACAAGCAAAATATAGAATTGAACAAGAAGAAATAAATATACTTGAACAAACAAAACGAAAAGATAGAGAAATGGAATATTTTAAAGTACATACCGAAGCATTTGAAATTTTTTTAAAGAAAAATAAAGATTATGGTGATGCTTTCGCTGAATATGGTTATATTGGTGTAATTGTTCGCATAGGTGATAAAATTAAACGATTATCTTCTGTTACAAAAAATGGTATCAATGTTGTTGATGATGAAACATTAAGAGATACATTAATGGATCTTCACAATTATGCTGCAATGGCTGTAATGTTAATGGACAGTGAAAACAGTCATTAAATAAAAAATTGATTAGAAATATATTATTATATTATTAATTAACTTTAATACTATAATGGAATTTATTGTTGATCTGAATGATATTCCTTACGATTTTTGTCCTATGTGTAAATACGATAAAATAAGTCATTCATTTCATCAAATTTTAGAAACAAATGAAGAAATATATTATTATACATGTCCTAGTGATGCTACACATTATGATGATACAGACGGAATTATTTCGCATCTTCATCATGAATTAGAAATATGTCATAAAAAAAATAAAAAATGGGTATGGTTATTTAGTTGTTATAATTTTGGTTTCAAACATATGGCACAAATTAATCAAGTACGACGATTTATTAATTTCTTATATCCAAGATATAGTTATATGTTACAAAAAATATATATTTTACATATAAATACTATATTTAGATCATTCTATAATACAATATATTATTTTATACCAGAAATATTAAGAAATTTAATTATTATTCCCGATGAAAAAAAATTTAACATTGAAGTAATTCGTGATAATAATTTATTATATATTCAAATGTAATAAAATATTTTGATAAACTATTTAAAAAAGTGTTACCATAATAAAATATAAATGGCAGCATTAGCACAGGATCAAGAAACAGCAAAAGAGCATATTTCAATGGTAGTATGTGGACATGTAGATGCAGGTAAATCAACAACAACAGGGCATCTTATTTTTAAATTAGGAGGTATTTCAGAACGTGAAATGACAAAATTACAAGCAGAAGCAGATGCTCAAGGAAAAAGTTCATTTGCGTTCGCTTATTATATGGATAAAGATAAAGCTGAAAGAGAACGTGGTGTTACAATTAATTGTACAACTAAAGAATTTTTTACTGATAGTTATCATTATACAATTGTTGATGCTCCTGGTCATAGAGATTATGTTAAAAATATGATTACTGGCGCAGGACAAGCAGATGTAGCTTTACTTTTAGTACCAGCTGAAGGTTTTGAAACAGCTATTGCTCGTGGAGATCATTCTACTGGTGAAATTCAAGGTCAAACAAGACAACATGCTCGTTTACTTGGATTATTAGGAATTGAAAAACTTATTGTTGGTGTTAATAAAATGGATGCTGTTGATTGGTCAGAATCTAGATTTAATGAAATTAAAGAAGAAATGACTAAAATGATTACTCAAGCTGGATTTAAACCAAAACAAGTCCCTTTTGTTCCATATTCAGGTTTTCAAGGTGAAAACTTAGTTAATAAAACAGAAAAAGCTTCTTGGTATAAAGGTTGGAAAGCTAATCTAAATAAAGATACTGTTATTGAAGGTCACACATTATATGATGCTTTGGAAAAGTTAGTTAAACCACCCAAACGTTTTCCTGAAAAACAATTACGTATACCAATTAATGGAATATATAAGATTAAGGGAGTTGGTGATGTTATTACCGGTCGTATTGAACAAGGTACAGTAAATGCTGGTGATATTTGTAGAATTGCGCCAAGAGGTTTATCTAATTTAAAAGTATTTAGTATTGAAATGCATCATAAAAGTTGGCCAAACGCTAAACCAGGTGATAATGTTGGATTAAACATGAAAGGTTTAGATAAAACAAATATGCCAAAAGTAGGTGATGTTATATCATTGGAAAAAGATTCATTATTAGAACCAGTTGAAAGTTTTGTTGCTCAAGTAGTCGTACAAGAACATCCAGGACAATTGAAACCAGGTTTTTCTCCATGTGTTCATGTAAGAACAGCAAAATCAGCATGTAAGATGAATAAAATTGTATGGAAAATGGGGAAAAAAACAGGAAATGAAAAAATGGATGATCCTCCATTTTTGGAAAAAGGAGAATCAGCTGAAGTTGAGTTTTTCCCACAACAACCATTATATTTAGAAACATTTGAAAGTTGTCCAGGTATGGGTCGTATCGCTGTAATGGATTCAAATCAATTAGTTATGCTTGGTAAAGTAATGAGTGTGAAATATAAACCTTATAAGAAATAATTTAATTTAAAATAAATATATAAAATATATATATTATATATTTATGGCTTCAACAAGAAATAACAACACAAGAGAAAATTATTCCATACAAACAAGCGTTAATAAAAATTCTAATATATATAGATTAAATGATAATTTTTCTATTAATAATAGAACTTTTTTACCCGATTTTGGTCTAAATCCAGCACAATTACCAAGAGATTCACAAGTAATGTATAATAATAGTGTTGATGTAGAATCATCATTATTTGGTATTAATGCAACTAATTTAGTAAATCCTCGTGAACCTATAAAAGGAAGTAGTATTACAAGACCTGTCATTAGATTTTATAATAAAAATGCTTTAATAATGCCAAAAGGTCTTGTAATGGAGAATAATCAACGTCCTCTTAAATAATAAATTAATTTAAAAATAATATAATATATAAATTATATATATTATATATATTATGGCTTTTACTAGATATAAATATGATAAAGTACGTGTAGAAAAACAATTATCTGAAGAAACATTTACAGGTCGTTATATGTTAAATGTACCTGGTAATGGAACAAATATGTCGTTTCAAGAAGATCCACATATTAGATTACAAAAATGGGGTGCTAATTTCTCAAATAATGCTATTTTTATTGAGAATGATTTATTTGGATTAACAAAAAGGGTGAACAGAGATAATATATGTAATACATATACAAGTACAGCTGAAACACCTTTAGTAAATTTATATCCTACAACAAAATCTATGGTATCACAGTCTAGAGTTGAAACTCCTGCATGGGAAGTTAGAGGAATACAACCTGCACGTGAAACCCATTTATTTTATAATCCTCAAGAACATATTAATTTAGAATTTCAAAATAATCTTAACACACGTGTTATTCATAAAGACATGTTTAAACATGGTTTATTAATGAATAAAAATTAAATAAAAAGTGTAATTCTTATAAATTTAATATTTTACATTATTAATTATTATGAAAAATATTAATAAAATTAATTCAATGAATATTGATTGCAATATTAAATATAAAAAAAATAAATTTGTAAATGGTTTATTCAAAAGAAAAAAACACATATATGATTCTTTTTATTTAAATCGCTATTTTTATTTTACTTTATTTATATGCTTGATAATAATTTATTTAAAAGATTACAAATACATATATAATGATTCAAACTATATTTTTATTTTATTATCTTCTTTAGCATTAGTTTCTTTTTGGGGATGGTATGTTCATTATTTGAGTCATTATTTATGTTTTGTAGATTTTTATAAAAAATGTAACAAAGAATTTTTCAATCGAAAAACCGATACAACTATTGACCATATATTAATACAAATATTTACGTATATATTTGACTTTCATGATACAATACATCATAATTCTAATATTAATAAACAATGGAGTAATTTAATAGGTGAATTTATTGGTAATTTTTGGTACGAAGGTTTATCATTATATTTCTTTTTTTATGTATTAAATATTAAACATTTAATAAATTTTAGTGTTTGCTTTTTATGGGCATTAACTTATGCATCAGCACATGTAATTAATTATTATTTTGAAAATCCATTATGCCACACTCAACATCATTTAAATCCTAAAACAAATTTTGGTATTGATACAATAGATGTAATTATGGGAACAAAATATGATTTAAATTGTTTGGAAGACTTCAATCACGTGTCAATTAATTTAATCGTTATTACATTCATAATTTATTATTTTAATATTTAATTTAAATATAAATGATTCGAAATAATAAATTAAAAGATAATATTATAAAAAATAGTGTTTTATTAGTTCGTCATGGACAATCTATATGGAATCATGACAGTAAATTTACTGGTTGGACCAACATTCCATTAACCGATACAGGAAGAGAAGAAGCTAAGACTATTGCAGAAACATTAAAACATTATAATACTATTCCCAATGTAATTTTCTCATCCGTTTTAAATAGATGTATTGAAACATCTAATATTATTAAAAATAATTTATATAATAAAGATATTGAAACATATACAACATGGAGATTAAATGAAAAACATTATGGTAATTTAGAAGGCGTTCCTAGAGAATATATACGTAATGAATATGGAGATAAATTTACTACCATGATGAGAAATAATTTTTATATGAAACCACCTGTTATAAATAATCCAAATATTGAAATTATGAAATCAAAAAAGTATAGTGCTTTTAAAAATTGTTATTTTGATAAAATTAAAAATGGTGAATCAAAAGAAAATGTATTACAAAGATTATTACCTTATTATGAAAATGATATATTATATACTTTGAGTGAAAATAAAATACCTTTAATTGTAACCCATAAACATTGTGCACGTGTATTAATGAAACATTTATTAAATATTAATGATGATGATTTTGAAAATTATAAGTTACCAGAACATAATATAATACATATATTTTTAGATGATGATCTAAAATATATAAAACATGAAAATATTTCATATTAATTTGATGACGTGGCAAAAAATAGTGACGTGGTACATATTTTAAAGCATTTATCGTTTAAAAATATTTAAAAACAAACTAATTTACTATATTATAATGTTTTTTAACAGTCTTTTGTTCTTTTCTTTCTTAGCTTCATGTAATTGTTTTTCTTTCCATGGATCTACAAAACCACTTGGATTATTCGATCCTTTTAAATTTATGGACAATGCTCCACCAACAACTCTAGCACGTTATAGAGAATCTGAATTAAAACATGGTCGTTGGGCAATGATTGCTGCTGCTTCAATCCCTTTAATTGAAAGTGAAACACACAGACCTGCTATTCATGAATTTGATAAATTACCATCTAATATTCAATTAGGTATTGTTTGGTTAATTTTAATGGGTGAAGTATCAACTATGTTAAAAGGATGGGAAAATCCTTTTATTAATGGTACTTCTAATTATTTTAAATTAAAACCAGACTATCAACCAGGTGATGTTGGCATTGAATTATCAAATCATGATGATGTAGAATTTCATGATAAAGAACTTAATAATGGTAGATTAGCTATGATTGCTTTTGCCGGAATTGTTGCACAAGAACTAATTAGCAATAATGTATTAATTCCAACATCACCTATTTAATTAATATTTTTATAATTATTTATATTTAAAATATTTATAAAAAAAATTAACATATATTCCATTTGTTATCTTTGTAAATAACATAATTTTTTTCATTTAAGAGAATTGTTTCATAATTTTGATCCATTATCTCTATTTCATATGATATATCTTGTTCTAATATAAAATTATTATATGTATACAATAAATATTTAAGATGACTATTTGTTAATAATTTTACATTTTTTACATAATAGTTATTTGGTGTTTTTAATGAAATTTCATAGGGTTCCATTAGATTATCTATTTTTACTTCGATATTTAAAAAATGTTTATTAGAAGGAACAACTGATTCTTTATCTATTTTGCTTTCTATATTATCTATTTTTTCATCAGGATATTTTATAATATTGAAAACTCTATTTAAAAAAATTTTTTGTATTATTATAAAGTCGTAATTTTCATAAGTATTTAAAATATGTAAATTTGAATAATCTAAATTTATTTTCATAATTATTTTTCCATTTTTAATTAATTCACTACTATTATCTAGCATTTCAGTTTTTTTTTTATAAAAATTTTTATTTATATAAATTTGTGTATAGCTAAAAATATACATAAGATTTATTAAAATCATTCTAAAATAATAGATTATTGAATTATATATGATACTTATCATTTTATAATTTATCATTTAATTATTTTTATATTTTTTTTAGATATAATTAAAAAAACATGTAATTGTTTTTTTTTGAGTTTTTATTTTTCTATTTTTTTTGGGTTTTTATAAAAGTTTATTCGTTAACTTTTCTTTTTTTATAATTTAAACTATACATCAATTTTTGTGCTGGTAAATTATTAACATATTCAATAACATTAATTAGTTGTATTGATTGTTTATTACCTCTCAATTGAGTTCTGTAAATATAATGAATAGCATCCAAATGTAATTTATTTTCATGTGAAATGTCATTTTTATCTTTTTTATGTGTAATATAAGCTTCAATATAGTTGTTATACAAAGATCTTGTATATTCTACAACTTTTTCATTATAACTATTAAAAGCTTTTGTAAATTCTGGAAATAAATGAATAAACTCTTTAATTTTTTTATTTTTTCGCAATTCTAGATAATGAAATTCCAATTTAGGTTGATTACCTCTTAGATGTCTTATTTTATCAAACATTGGATTTTTTACTTTTGTATGTTCATTTGTTTCTTTATTTTTGATAACATAACCCATAAAGACATTTTCATTTGATAAATTAATATTAAATATGCTTTCTTCTTTAAAAGTAAATGTTTCATCAAAATCATTCCAATCACAAACTTGATCAAAGCTGTCGAATACAACAGGATATTTTATCTTGCTTGTATGAGACATATTATTTGTTTCATCAAGTCTATTTATCTCATCAATAACATAAGTATCTAAACTTTCTTGATATGTTATTTTATAACATGAAATCAAATATAATTCATTATTTTTAACAATATTCACTATACGATTTTCTGTATGTTTAATCACAAAATTATAGCAAATATTTTTATTCAATTTTGACAAATCTAATTCTGCGTTTTCAGCACATTCAATAAACATACTTGCAAAACTTTTAGTATCATAAACATTTTCTGTTTTATAAAATGAATTTTTTGCTCCAATACTTCCTCGTGTACTAATTACCCAACCAATATTATTTTCATATTCATTGTCAGGCATAATTTTTTTTAATTTTTCATCGAACATTTTTTTTTGGGTTTTATCATAAAATAATTGAATACCAGTTCCTTCAACAAATTCTTCTAACATGCACTCTTGAACACAATTTTTGGTTTTAAAGTCTTCAAAATCACTTGTTTTTGGAATACCAAAACCTACCATATTATCATTTGAATTTAAAATTACACATCTGTAATTTTTATAATAATCTTCTGGTTCCTCACCTTCGTCCAACAATGTTTTCACATATTTAATTTGTGTATAAATTACATCATCATTATTTCTAATTTTATAAATTTTAACAAGGTCATTATCCTTGTTATAATTCACAAAATTAGAAGGAGATATATTACAAACTTGTGTCATAGCTAATTTTTATCTCTTATAATTATCTATAAATTAAATCGATTTTTTTTTATTTTAAAATAATATTTTCTAGTTAAATTTATTTTTTTAAATAAATTTCTAGAGATATGGTATAGTAAAATATGAATAATCAAATGTCACTGAAACTCGGCGATATTATAAAATTTATTTCACCAACAAATGAAAAATTCCATAATAATGAATACATTATTACATATATTGATAATAATTATTTTGAAATATTAAATGAAACACAGAAAGAACGTATTAATTTAGAAAATGGAACAGTCGCAGATAAATCAATAAAACAAATAATTATATTAGAACATGCAGAAAAAAAAGGGTTTGTTAATCAAAATAATTTAATTGTTGGTCAATGGATTAATATACATTTTAATGGTGATTTACCTATTATATTAACAGGTGAAATAATGAGTCATGATGAAGATATGATTGAAATTAAAACACATCCTGAAAAAAAATATATTTATATTGATTTTGAATATTCAGGAATTAAACCTGAATTTAATATTGAAAAAATAGAATTACGTGATAAACCTATTATTACAGATAATAATTATGGTGTTATACGTGATGATGAGATAGAATTAGATAATAGACAAAATAAAAACGAAGAACCAAATAATAATGAAGCTAAAGATGAAAATATTGAACCTAAAGATGAAGATAATGATGGTGAAGAAGAAGTTAATGAAGAAGAGGTTGATGAAAATGTAGATAAAAATTTGTCTTATGCTAGTGAAAACATAGAAAATAATAATATTGAATTTCAAGAAGAACTAGAGAATAATGAATTAGGAAATGATTTAGGTTTTATTGAAGTAGCTGAAAAAGTAGATGAAAGTGAAAAACGATACGGTATACAATTACAAATAGAAGATTTAGCAAATGATATTTTATCAAATATTAAAGTAAAAGAAAGAACACCAAAAGTAAAAAAAAATGTTGAAAAAATAATTTTTAATTTTATAAAAATGAGAGAAATATTCTCAAATATGAATGAAAACGGTAATATTGAAAATATAAATTATTTATCAAATGAAAAACCATTACATCATAATATTTTAAATAATAAACCACCATCATGGTTATATTATGGTGCTTCTTTTAAAAGAAAAATATATCAAGAAGATGATAATATTGAATTTGTAAATAGTAATATATTAGAAGATATTGAAAATTATAAAAATGATTCTTCAAATTATTTATTAACAAATGAAAAAAAATTTTTAACTTCAATGAATAAAACTTTAAATCCTATTGAAAATAATAATTTATTAGATAATAATTTTACACTTTATGAAATAGATCATGATTTGAACGCTGTATGTAATAATGATAATAATTTAACAACTATTGGGTTAAAATTAAAATCCAATCCAAATGGTAAAAATATTAATAATTATACTCATAAATTTTTGAAAGACGATGATATAATATTTAATAGTTTTGTTACTTTACCAAAATATTTTTTTAATATTCAATCTATTTTACATAATGAAAATAATATTATAACAAAAATTAATAGTAATAATTTAAAAAAACACATGTTTAAAGTTTTTCTAGAAAAAGCTAAAAATAATAAAAATATTAACAACTTTAATTTAAAAGATTTTAATACTTTAACACATTATACAACAAAAGACTTCAGTGATGTTAATAATTTATTAAAAAGTTTTCCCAATATTAATGAAATTATTTTATTTAATAAATCTTATTTTAATTATAGAGATAATCATTTAAGTGTTAAAAATTTTATAAACAAATTAGATAAATTTAATATTTACAGCGATAATATTGATTATGATGCTTACGTAAGTATAAAGAATATTATTTATGAACAACGTAGAGAATTTTTTACACATATTAACAAAATGAGAAAAACATATAATACATTAGAAAGAAGTATTGATGTATTAAATACAAAAGAAATAAATAAAATATTTTTTAACTTATTATTTTCTAATAGAAAAGCAAGTGAAGAAGAAAATAAATTATTAGAAGGATTATTAGAAGAAACATATTTAAGAAAAGAAGAAAATACTAGTTTATTAATAGAAAATAACAATAGTAGTTTGATTAATCATTTATTAAATATTGATAATCAAGATTTTTTAACAACAGTTATTGCATTTGGAAATGTTAATCTCTCTAATGATAATTTTGAAACAATGATGGAAAATTATAAATCATATCTAAATAATTCATTAGTAAACAATAATAACAAATCAAATACAGATATTAGAGAGAAATGTGAAATTGACATTAATATATCAAAAAAATACAAAAAAGAAGAAGAAATTGCTAATGATAATGAAACCGATATATTTTACGATGAACATTATGACAATACATATTATGATGCTATTAATGTTTATCAAGATGAGAAAAAAACAATGACAGAAGTTCAATTTAAAGAATTTCTTAAAAACAAATTGAAAGAAGTATATAACTTGAATGATGAAGATGCAGAATTAATGACAATTGATATTATTCTAGGAAAGAAAAAGGTGAGAGAAGGAGATTTTGCTATACTAGAAACTTATGATGATGAATTAGTAGACTATTCATTATATAGACGCATTAATAATAAATGGGTTTTTGATGAAGAAAGTACTGAAAAAAATAAAGAAAATTATTTATTATTGAGTGGTGATATATGTAAACAAACATTAGATTGTAGTGAAATAGAAAATGATGATACAGATGGTACATGTGAAAATACTGTAGAAAAAAGACAAAAAATTAATAAAAAAATTATTGATAATATGATAAATGAATTTAAACATGTATATGCAAAAAAAGAAACAGAATTAAAATTAATGGTAGCAGAAAAGGCAAATATATATAAAAAAAAAATGAAATTAAAATTAGACAAATTATATAAATATTCAGAATATAGTCAACGTATTTCAGATTTTTACAATTTTGAAGAATTAGAAAATAAAAGTCCTGTAATTAAAATGAAAGAATCGATATTAGCAATAGAAAATTTTACAGAAAAACAGGAAGCAATAATAACTTTCGTTACAAAGTTTCTAAGGAAACCATTAATAAATAATAAAGATGAAATTGAAAATGAATATATGTTATATTGTAAAGAAACTAATCAAGCTATATTACCATTATTTATTTACAAATTAGCAGACACATTTGTAAGTGGTGGTAGTTATGTAAAAGAAATAGAAAATATAAAGGCTACACAAGGTGAACTTAGTGATGATGGTAGTTATTGGGTTGATGAATATAGTGGATATAAAATATGTAATATAGATTATAGTACTGATGAAGGCTATGATGAAAAAGGATTTAAAATAAATACAAAAAGTGAAGTACTAATAGATGAAAATAGTAATGATTTAGAATATCAAGATGAAGATTTAATTTTTGATGAATATATTTCTAAAATAGAATATGAAAGCGATATTAAAAATAATTCATTATTAAAATTTAAACGTGAAGAAGCAAATTTTATTTATAATACTATTTCAAAATTTGAAAATGAAATTAATTGTATATTCGATAATAAATTAGAATTGGTAACAAAAGCTCTTTATTTCTATGACTCTAATCCTAATTTAAAAACAAATCCAGATATGGCACAATTAGTAATATGTATTTGTGTTATAGTTATTGGATTACAATTAAATGTTAATGATTTGAAATTAGTAGGATACCATGGCTCATGTAAAACATATATTAAAGGTTATCCTTTATATGATGAAAAAGATTTGAAAACATTAATATTTGTAACCTGTATTATAAAAAATTTCAAAATTAATAAAGAATTTGATGACATGGATAATAGTGAAATTGTTAAAAACTTAAAATCATATATTGATCGTATGTTAAGAACTATTTTTAAAAGTAATATTAATGATTTTATTCAAGAACAAAAAAAACAAATTATTCAAAATCAAAATGTTTACAATAACGAAAAAATGAAATCTTTTTTACCTTTTCAAACAGAAATTGAATTACCTATTTATAATTCTTTATCTATAAAATTTGAAAATGATATGATGAACTTAGATAATGTACATATTGTTAAAAGTAAAATTATTTCATTAGGTTATCATATATTGAATGAATGTAATAATATTGTATCTAAAGAAGATTTACACTATAAACTTGGCAATATATTTACAGAAAATTCTTGTTGTTTTTCAAAAGAAATTAATGTTAATGAATATTTTAAAAATAAATCAAAGCAATATGAAATGTATATTGAACATTCTACCAATTTAAATAATTTACTTGATAATGTAAGAAAAAATAATAAAACAAAAACTTTTATGTCAAATATTAATACTCGAACTGAATTTCCAAAATTATATTATCATCAAGAGGAACATTTAATAAATGAAGCAGTTGAAATTTATAGAGATAATATTATTATTGATGATGATAATGAAAATGAAAACAATAATAAAGAAAATATTAACTTAAACTATATTTATGAAAAAAACATAATTAAAACTGAAGAAATAAAACAATTTTCATATTGTGATTTATATAGTCAAATAAGTGAAGAAGAATTACAAAAATACAATGATGAAAAATTTAAAGAATTTTTAAGTAAATTAAAAAATATAACAATAGATAAAGATGTTAAATGTAACCAACATAATAATACTGTATATAAGACATTAATAACTAAATTTGAAAATTATTTATACGAAGAAATCAATCTTTTTAAAGATAATATTGTTGCAAAAATAGATGTTAATATTAATCAAAAAACCAAACGAAAAAATAAATCAAATCCCAAACATGTATTATTTTTAAATAAATTAAGTAAATTATTTTTACTTCACAGTGATAAAAAATTAACTAACAAAATAGAAAATATTAATGCTATTAATAACATATTACATTTATTCAAAGAAAAAATAAACATTAATCGTGATAATCATAAAAAATTTAAAGTACCAAAACATTGGAATTTATCAAAAAATGATATTTTAACATTGAATAAATATCATACAACTAATCTAACAAAATACGACTCTATTAAAATCAATGAAGATTTTTTCTATTTAATAAATAGTGACATTTCAATGTACATTTCATATATTAATTCTTTTAAAATGCCATTATCATTGAATTATTTAGATCTTAACATTAAAATATATTTATTATTCTTTATAATTAACAAATTAGTTGATAATTTAGAAAATATATATGATGAAACAATTAAATATGATTGTAGAATATTTGTAATTGATTTATTAGATATGTTAAATACAAAATATGATAATTTTAATGTTAGTTATAATGATATAACAAAAAAAACATTACGTTCTAAAGAAAAAGAAAAAGATGATCTTACTAAAAAATTAAAGGGTAAAGAAGAGGAGGAATTAAAAGTTGATAATCTTTTAAAAAAACATAAGCTAGGTAAATGGGGTAGAGGTTTAGATAAGAGTTTATATGTTTATGACGCAAGAGTACAAGATGAAGAAAGACAACAATTCATTGGTTTAGAAATGAACGAAAATAATGATTTAAGTGAATATCATGGTGAAGAAGGTGAAGGAGAAAACGGTAATATAGAAGATTAAATAATTTTATTATAATAAAAATTTCTTTATATAATAAAATATGCTATTTAAGCATTTAAATAAAAAAACATTCGAAGGTTACACATTATCTAAGTATAATTCTAGCAAAAAAATATTTAATGTTTCACCTGGTCCTGCTCCAATTAATTCTAATGTATTAAATAAAATTAAAAAAGATTTGAAAACTAATAATCATGGTATAACATCTTTAGAGATTTCACATAGATCACCAGAATTTGACTTAATTAAAAATGAAGCAGAAAGTAATATTAGAAAATTTATGAAAATTCCTGATAATTTTTCACTTATATGGACACAAGGTGGTGGACATGGACAATTTTCTGCTATTCCATTAAATTTAAATAATATTTTTAACAATAAATCAGCACATTATATTGTATCTGGTACATGGTCTGAAAGAGCTGAAAAAGAAGCGAAAAAATTTACAAATGTTACGACAACTTATTCGTGTAATAATAAAAATTCATTACAGTTTAATTCACTACCAATAATAAATAATTTAACAAATCATTCTTATGTTTATTTATGTAGTAATGAAACAGTTAATGGTTTAGAATACAGTGAAGATAGAACACCTCTACCATCTAGAGATATATTGGGTGATAGTAAATTAGTTGTTGATATGTCCAGTGATTTTGGAACAAAAATAGTTGATTGGAATAAAATTGATGTAGCTTTTGCATGTAGTTCAAAAAATTTAGGCACAGCAGGTACAACTTTATTAATTATTAGAGATGATATTATAAAAAAATTATATTTAAAAAATAACAATATTCCTTGCGTATTAGATTGGAAACTATATTATGAAACAGATTCATTATATAACACACCTCCAATTTTTAATATATATTTAATTAACTTAGTGTTTAAAAATTATATTAAAGAATATGAAAATATTGTAAATATTGATAAAATTAATAAAGAAAAAGCTTCAATAATATATAATTGTATTGATAATCATAAAGATATTAATATTAGTGTAACAAATAAAATGGAACGTAGTTATATGAATATACCTTTTACTGTTGATAATATGAATGATTTCTTATATCATTGTTACACAAATAATCTTATAGGATTGAGAACTAAAACACCATTTGATTGGAAGAAATTTAATTTACAAGAACAATTACGTATTAGTTTATATAATGGAATATCACTTGACGATACACATAAAATTAAAAATATTATAAATAGTTATTAAATGAATATTATAATAAAAAAAATGAAAATATTTATTATTTTTTTTATTTTAAATTATTTCTAAATCTTGTATTTTCCAATATTCACATTTTCCTGTTGGTAACGGACGTTTAATTATAAATGGTATTTTATTTTCATGTAATTCTTGTTCTGCAATTATATAACCATCAAATGTTGATTTGTGTGTTTTAACTAAAACTTTAGCTCCACTATTAATTTGGCTAGCACGAACACCAATTATTCTGGCTTTTTCATATTTTGTTAATATTGGTAATGTTTTATGTAAATCATCTATAATATTATTATCTTTATCACGTATTACTTTACTAAGAACTTTTATTTCTTCAATATTATTTTCTTTCAAATGTAAATAATTTTTATTAATATAATTATCAATATTTATATTTTCAAATTTTTGAAATTTACCTTCATAATCATCATCATCATCAAAATCATCATCAATGTCATCATCATTTTCTCCATTATAATTTACATCAATTACTTGCGGTTCATTTTCATCATCTTCATAATTTTCTTCTTCAGGATTTAAATCTAAATCTTCCATATCCTCTTCATCATCTAATTCATCATTTAATTCTGTGTTAACTGATAAATCATCATCATTAATTGAATCATTTTGTGAGTCAGCTTCATCTCCATCTTCAAATATCTCATTTTCTGGTTCTTTTTCACTCATTATAGTTATTCTTATATGATATAATTATTTATTTTTAAATTCAATTTTAAATATAAATAACTATTTTTTATTTTAATTTTTTCATATTTATAACACGATCCATAAATGGCAATATTTCTTTGTCGTGAGTAACAACTAATAAAGTTTTACCTTTTGTCATATTAACAATTAATTTAATAGATTTTTCTCTAGTGAAAGCATCTAAACCTGCTAGTGGTTCATCAAATATAAATATTTTACCTTGTTTTAATACACCACGCATTAAAATAACAACTTTTTGCATACCACCAGATAAATTGCTTCCATTTATTCCAGCCTTACTATTAATACCTTCTTCTAATTCATTAAAAACTGTATTTAAATTATAGTCTCTTAATAGTTTTGGTATTATACGTTTATCAATATGATCATTACCATACGCAATATTATCTATTATATTCATATCAAATAAAGTAGTGCGTTGGTTTACATATATTATATTTTTGCGAATATATTCTTGTTGCATTAATGCAATATTATTACCATCTATTAGTATTTCTCCTTTTTGTGGTTTATACATTGATACTAATAATTTCATTAAAGATGTTTTACCACTTCCCGAAGGACCTAATAATGCTACTTTTTCACCACCCTTAATTGATAAATAAAAATTTTCAAATAATATATTATCTTGACCCTTATATGAATATGTTATATCTTTAAAATGAATATTACCTTTTGTTATTCCTGTATTTTTAGTTCGTTTACTAGTATAATTAAATAAGTTATTTATAAATGGCATTGATGCTTCAATCATACCCAATAATGTAAAACAAGCATTAGAAATGTCATTAATAACAGTATACATATACTGATTATAATTACCTAAAAGTAGCACAACAGCTATAAATTTTGATGCTGATATATTTTTTTTAACATATTCATTATATAAATATATTAATGATAGGCCATACATACTGTATGTCATTATTAGTGTTGCAAAAACTAATATTCCTTCTGTAAATTTGTGAGTAGAATAAGCATCACTTAAATTTTTATTTTTTTCTATATTATTTTTTTTTTCATTACCTTCACTATTATTCAAATAAATATTCATTAAATTGTTTATGCTATCATTTAATGATTTACTCAAATTATAATATTCTTCTTCTCGTTTTTTTGATACATCTAACAAATAGCAACCACATACAGTATATACAGCAAAAACAAATATTAAATTAAATAATAAAAGTGAAAATACTGTTTTATCAATTGTAAAAAAATAACCTATCATTAAAATTATTGCCAAAAATGTTGGAATTACTTCTGAAAATCCCCAATTGAATAAATGACTCATATAACGTGATACTTCCATCATACGTGTAATAAATTCACCAGAACCTAATTCTTCATAATCATCAGAATGTCGTTCCAGTGTTTTTTTAAATATTTTTGTTCGAGAAAATTCTAGAAATTTTGGTATAAATAGTGATTCTGACCATGATTTTAAAAAAAATGCTACTTGTAATAATAAAAAAACAACAATAATTCGTAAAATATAAGCGGAAGGATTTTCACCAAATATTTTAAATATTGATTCAAAAGACATCAAACCACTATTTGACGATTTTTTTATAGATGAAAATAGTTTTGAATATAATTCAGGAAGAATTATTGTTTGAAAAGGATGAGTAAAAAGTGTAAAAAAGAAATAAATTAAAATTGGAGTATATTCTTGTTTTAAAAACGGATAAAAGAATTCATTTAAAATTATTGGAGGTATATTAATCATTTAGTGTATACTATAATAAAATAAAAAATTAATAATAAATAAAATATATTACATTATTATTAATAATATTATTGACTTAATAAATAAACAATTAATTAATTATTAGAATAATATTTAAATATAAAATTGATAAACATTTATAACCTATGCTAAAAGACAACGTAATCATGGAAAAAAATTTTCACAAACTAAATAATAAATGGAGTTTATGGGCTCATTTACCACATGATACAGATTGGACTATGGCTAGTTATAAAATAATATATACTTTTGATTCTGTAGAAGAAGCTATTGCTTTATCTGAAACTATTCCTGAAAAAATGGTACAAAATTGTATGATGTTTCTAATGAGAGATGGAATTAAACCATTATGGGAAGATGATGAAAATAAAAATGGTGGATCATTTTCATATAAAGTCATGAATAAAAGTGTAGTAGAAATTTGGAAAAATATGTTTTATTCAATAATAGGAGAAACAATTACAGATAACAAAAAAATATGTTTAAATGGTTTGACAATTAGTCCTAAAAAAAACTTTTGTATAATTAAAATATGGACAAAAACACGTGATGTACAAGACCCTAGTATATTTAATAATATAAATGATATAAATAGTATTCCTTGCTTATTTAAACCTCATTGTGTAAATTAACTAACCATAAGATAACATATTAAATTCTGGTTCATGGTATAAATTAAAATTCATTCCAATATCAATACTACAACAATAATGTGAAAAATATAATTTATTATATTTTTTTAATATGTAGGCTTTTAATTTTTCTTTATTAATATTTTTTGAATATGGAAATGATTTACTATGAATACAAAAAGTAGGTCTCATATTATTTATATTACAATATATATCACACTCATTATTATGGTTTGATAAAAATGAAGATATTCTTTCATGTAGAAAATCTTTATTTATTTTATCTTTAATATCATCAATTATATATGAACTTATATATCTTATTATATCCATATTAATTTTATTATCATTATCACTATATTTTATCATTATAAATAAAGGTTTAATATAATCAAATACTTCCATTATATTAAATATTTTTTTATTTTTAAACAATTTACAATAAACTATATTCTTTACATTTAGCTACTTTTAGTGTTTCATTATTCTTAATAATAATATGTCTTTTAAATAATGTATTATTTTCCAACAAAAAACTATTATCATTACGAGATACATGACTTGTTGGGATTATAACATCATCCAATTTAGGTTTAGCACTTACACTAGGATTATTAGGATTTAATCTTCTACGATAATGTTTCATAGGACGAGCTCTTCTTGTTGGACCAATATAGTGATCATGATTATATTCTGTTTCGCCATTAGATAAAGGAGTATCATTAGTACGAATTGCACTATATGTTGAATTTTCTAAATTTTTTGAATTTTTTACATAATTATCATTAATTGTAATCAAACTATTTGTTGAATTGATATTTAAAGGACGTGACATTATTTATAAATTATATAAATATTATTAAATTATCAAATTAATTATTCTTTTATTTAAAGAAATAACGCGTTAATATCTTAAATGAGTAGTGAATATTCAAATAATGTGTTAACAATTAAAACTGTACAAATTGCTCCTTTTAGAATTTTAATGACAGCATTAAAGGACATTTTATTAGAAACAAATATTACATTTCAAAAAGATGGTATGCGAATAATTAATATGGATAAATCTCATACTATTTTAGCACACTTGTTTTTACATGCTGATAATTTTGAACATTACGAATGTAAAAAAGAAAAAATTATCATTGGTGTAAATATGTTTCATTTATTCAAATTAATTAATACTATTGATAATGATGATACTTTAACTATATATATTGAAGATGGTGATTTTTCTGATGGTGTAGTTTCTTATTTGGGACTTAAATTTGAAAATGGTGATATTAAACAATGTAAAACACAAAAACTTCGTCTTATTGAACCTGACAGTGAAGAATTAACTGTTCCTGATGTTAAATTTTCTTCTGTAATTAATCTTCCTTCCAATGATTTCCAAAAAATTATTCGTGACTTAAGTTGTATTTCAGATAAATTAGAAATAAAATCTGTTGGCAATGAATTAATATTCAAATGTTCTGGACAATTTGCTAGTGCAGAAATTCACAGAATGGAAACAGATGAAAGTATGAAATTCTTAATGAAGCAAGATGCTTCACAAATTATTCAAGGTGAATTTTCACTTAAGAATCTTGGTTATTTTATTAAATGTACTAATCTTTGTAATCAAATAGAAATGTATTTAGAAAATGATTTACCTTTAGTTGTTAAATATAATGTAGCATCATTAGGTGAAATTAAATTATGCTTAGCACCTTTACCCAGTGTATAATTTTAATAATTTTAATAATATAAATCATATTTACTATATTATTAAATTAAAAAACATATAAATCTTTTTTTTTTTTACATAAGTCTTATTTTCCACGCACTAATAGATTTCAATATTACTGTAGGTTCTTGATCATTAAACAAAGCTACTTTATCTTCCCATTCACCAAATATTATCCACTCATTATGATATTTGTCTTCTAAATCTTCATTTCCGTCATCAAACGTATCAATACAATACTTTTGTTCAAATCTTGGAACAACAAATGTCCAATCGTCGTATAATTGTTCTCGAAGTACTTCCATATTTATTTTTTTATATTCATTACAAAATGAATATGAAATTCAATTTTTTTTTATTAAACTAATTTACCAATTGACTTTGTCCAATTTTTTTTCATTCTATTATTTTTTATTAGACTGTATAATTTATATAAAATGTATGTAATAAATGTAAAAATTAAAAACAATATAGATAATGTAAAATTAGAGATAAAATATATAAGTGAAGTACCTGGTTCTATATTTTCATCTAACCCTAATAATTTCAAAAAAACTTTGAATAAATTACCAAGACCTAAAGGGTTTGGCCAATTTTTTTGATTTTCTGTTTCAGGAAATGTTTGATAACATAATGGTCTATCATAAACGTATCTATTAATATTTAATAATTTGAATTGTAAATATAAATCCCAATCAAGCATTGAGTTAACATTATCCTTTAATATATTTTCTCTAGCTTTTTTTGAATATATACATGATTGAGTACCAGTAGATGCTAATATACGTGAATGACTAGAAAAAAAACTATTAATTTTTAACCATGGTAAACAACCCAGATAATAAATGAAACTACTATCTTTTAAATTTTTTATGTATTCATTTATATTTTTAACATGTAATTTGAATTCATTAGAAAAAATAAAATCATCTTCTAAAATTAAAATATTATTATAATTTTCTTTTTCTGCATGTTTAAATATTTGTAAATAACAATCAATTAAATCATATGAAGAACTTTGTTCGGGTAATATTTTATTACAATTTTTATAACTAGTATTTTCAACAATATAAATAGTTTTGGTAAGTTTATATTTTTCTAATTGTTTATTCACAGATTTAATTCTTTTGCTATTAACTAAAGTTATTACATATGTTGAATCAACTGAATTATCTAATAAACTTTGTTCATGTGTATTTTTTTTAAAATTATAACATGCCTTATTAACTTCCATATTATATACTATTTATATATTTATATATTTAATTTTAATTTATCTGTAACGAAATAACACTTTCCTTCACGTGTCCATTTACAAACAATAGGCATTATTTCTACTCCACTTTTATGAGCTTGAATAACTGCTTCACGATAAATAGGATCAATTACTGAAGGTTGAAAACTACTAATATCAGTGCGCTGTATTACATAACATAATATAGTTCTTTTATTTGTTGTTTTTTTTATTTCTTCTAATTCACGAATATGTTTTAGTGCTCTTGGACTAACAGTATCTTTTTGTTTCTTTCTGTAACCATCTGGAAAATAAGATATTTTTTCATTATAATTACAATTTGATGTATCATGTTTTTTTCTTTCTTTAGCATAACAATCTACGTAATCAGCCAAAGGAACATTTTTTACTTCTAAAATAAATTCTTGATCATTTTCGTCAATTCCAGCAAAATCAAAACGTGAATTTAACATTTTAACTTCACGTTTATATGATTTTAAGTTTTGTAAACTAGAAATACAATTTAATTGTAAACATTTATCAATAATTGATTCTGCTAATTTTGGATCAATACCAATATATTCAGTATAATCTCTTTCTTTCACAACTGACAATAATATTTTATATTTACATACATTTTTTTTATTATCTACTGGCATCATTAAAACGTTTGCATCTTTATCAGCAAGACCACAACAACCTAGAGCAGCTGTATGTGCCATTACATTATTTTCATTATCTAACTGTACATCAGCAACATATGGGGTTTTACATGTTGCTGATGGTCTCTTAATAACTAATCCATCTATTAAATTTTCTATTGTTAATAACAACATTTTTTAACTGTAAATTTATTATAATTATTTTTATATATAAAAAATCAATTTTATAAATAATAATAGTTAAATAATAATAATAATACTTAAATATTAATACTTAAATATTAATAATAATATATTATAATTATTATGGAAGATAAAAAGAAATATATGTCAGCGTTTAAAGCTCAATTTTATGAATTTTTATCAGATTTAGAAATAATGGTATCAGATCAAGTAGATATTAAAGTTTTTATTAATTTTGCAAATTCTATATTAAAAATGAATCCTAAGTTATTAATTGTTGTTTGGTACTGGTATGTTTATAAAATGTATTATGATAAAATTGAGGGTGGTGATATTGAATTCTTTTTTAATAAAGACTACTCATATGATTGTAGAAATTTAGCTGATAGTAAATTTGTTGTTGATAGTATTGATAGAATAAAAGAACCTATTAAAAAAGCAAATGCTGAAGATAAAGAAATATGTATAAAATATATTCAAAATTTATCAGTTTTATCAAATTTATATCACAGTTAATAGTAACTATTTATATAATTGAAGAATTGTAACATATTTCGAAATAATTTAATTTAAATAATTTTTAAAAATATATTTATTTAAAATCATATTTAAATATATTTTAATTGTTAATTTTAAAAGTAATGAGTGAAATTAACGCTGAAACACCTTTATTAAATAATGATGATGATTTACATGAATCTAAAAATAATCTACAATGGGAAGAAGTTAATAGTGATAGTGAAAGTGAAAGTGAAAACAGTTCCATAAATGATGATAATATTCCTGAATTTAATATTCCTGATTTACCTGATTTACCTAATTTACCTGATTTAAATAATAAACAAAATATAGAACAAGTACTGCAAGATTTTATTAACGATTTACAAAATACATTTCCTGAAATAGAAAATCAATTAAAAAAATTATATGATGAAAATAATAATTTATTAATTGATAACATTGTTAAATTTTGTAAAGAAATTTATCCAGTACATTTTTTCAATATATTATATCAAAATGAAGAACTATTTAACAATGAAGAAGATTTATATTTATTACCAAATGTTAATTTCTCAGCATTATGGAGATTAGAAGATATAAATGAAAATCATAAAAATACTATTTGGAAATATTTACAATTAGTTTTGTTATCAATTGTTGGCGATATTAATGAAAATGAAGCTTTTGGTGATACAGCTAAATTATTCGAAGGAATAAATACTGATGAATTTAAAACTAAATTAGAATCTTGTATTGATCAAATTGAAGAAATGTTCAAATCACGTAGTAATAATGAAAGTAATGATGAAAATGTAAGAATGGATATTTCAGGTGAACATAATTTTGAAAATTTCTTACCAAATGCTGATGAATTACATTCTCATTTATCATCAATTATGGATGGTAAAATAGGTAGATTAGCTAATGAAATTGCTGAAGAGACAGCTAAAGAATTAGATATTGATTTAGAAAATATGACTTCACAAGAAGATATGTTTGAAACAGTATTTAAAAATCCTAAAAAATTAACTGAAATCGTTGGTAAAATTAGCGGTAAAATTGACAAAAAAATGAAATCTGGTGAATTAAATGAAAAAGACTTGATTAGTGAAGCAGGTGAAATGATGGATAAATTGAAAAACGTACCAGGAATGGATAAAATGGAAGATATTCTTAAATCTATGGGTGGAAAAGATTTAGAAGAAATGATGAAAGGTATGGGTGGTATGAGTGGTATGGGTGATTTATTTAAAAGCATGTCTGGTAACAAAAGTGGGAAATTTAACAAGGGTGCTTTTAATCAACACATGAAATCTACACAAATAAGACAACGATTAAAAAAAAAATTAGAAGAAAAACGAAAAGCAGAAATATTAATGGCTATGATGCAACAAAAAAATATGCCAGAACAAAATGATAATATAGAAAAAAATGAAAGTAAAAATGAAGAAATACAAAATGATAAACAAGATAATAAATATAATGATGATTGGCTTGAATTTACTACTTATAATTCTAGTGGAAATAAACCAAACAGATCATCTATTAATAAAAATAACAATAATAAAAAAAAGAAAAAGAATAAGAAGAAAAAATAAGAACAATTGAAAAATTAAAAACTATATATTAATGTATATATAGTATATATGACATCATTTTGGTTATACGATCCTAAAATATTATTTGATAAGGAACATATAAATGAATTTTGGCCTGAAAACGAACATAAATTTGCTAGAAAATTGAATGCTTTAACAAGATTAATTTTTGTTTTAACATTAGGTATTTTTGCATTAAGTAACAACATTAAATTATTATTTGTTGGATTATTTTGCATTTTAGCAATTGTATTTATGTTTTTTGTAAATAAAAACAAGCAAAAAGAAGGATTTAGTGAAATTAAAGAAAAATTATCTAGAAACAGCGAAGATGTTGTTCAATATGAACAAGTTAATGACAAAAATCCATTAAGTAATGTATTAGTTACAGACATTTTAGATAAACCTAATAGAAAACCAGCACCACCTTCTTATACTAAAATAAATACTGATATTATTAATAATAGTACTAAAAATACTATTGAAAAACTAAACCCTGACATTGATAATTTAAAATCTAAACTATTCAATGATTTAGGTGATCAATATCAATTTGATACTTCAATGAGAAGTTTTTATAGTACTGCAAATACCATAATACCTAATGATCAAAAGGGTTTTGCTGACTTTTGCTACGGAAATTTACCAAGTAGAAAACATACAACAGTTTATTAAATCTATTTATTAGTTTAGTAATAATTAATTATTAAATATTAAAAATTATATTTATCATATATATATAATAATGGCAACATTTAATGATTATACATTTAATGATATGGGAAGAATGGGATCAGATTTAGCTACATTAAGTCAAGAAGATGTACAAAATAATAAAGGTAGTGAATATTTATTAACTAACCATTTTTTATCTGATAGTACAATGTCTAAAAGTATTGCTTTTGCTACAAGTCATCCAGCTATTAACTATAAAGGTACACATCACACAAATTTAGGAGGTTCTAATATTGATAATAATTCCAAATTATTAATAGGTAAAGAAATAACAAGAGAACATACTAAATTATCTCTTTTAGAAAGACCATATTTAACTATCCCTTATTTAGGAAGAGGAAAAGTAGACGCTGATCTTGAAAGTGATTTATTACAAGGTGAATCATATACTAATCGTAAATCTTCTAATTTACAAACTGAAGTTAGTTATATACCTTATAGCCATACACCATTGATTCCTTCTGTTGAAGAAAGTGTAGCTAATCCTGCTAATTTTGTTGAGTCTAACGATATTGGATTTTTACGTGGTGCTGTTGACACACGTAATTTAAACAGAGATAAAATGAAATAAATGTTTATATTAATTTAATATTTATAACTATTAAATTAATGAAAGAAAAAACCAATTTTTTTAATTTATATTTTTATATTGTTACAGGTTCTTTCATGGGAACATATATTGGATTTTATAAAAATTTATATAATGAATATTATAAATATGGTTTATCTATAAAATTACTATCAACTATTTTTTCAAATAATTTTTTAGACAATAGTACAATATATTCTTTTTATGGTGCTACAATAGGTACAATTGGATTTATTTTATTTGGGGAAAAACTTAAATAATTAATTATAATTATTATAATAATGATTAAATATATTTTTGTATTTTTAATTAATTTACAATTTTCGTTATCATATGTTATTACAAATTATAATGTTAATTATGAAATATCAAAAAATTCACATTTATCAAATGAATTAAAATATAATAGCAATAATAATAATAATAATGAAATAAATGAAGATTTTATTTATAATAAAAATATTAAAAATAATTTGAATATTGAAAATAATAACAAAAAAATTATAACAATAGCTCCTGCTGGATTACGTGGATTTTATTCATTAGGTGCTGCTAGTTATATTAAAGATAAATATTCTTTGAAAGATTGTATTTTTTCCGGTGCGTCTGCAGGAGCTTGGATTAGTTTATGTTTATCATACAAAGGTAATTCTTTAAAAATACCATTAGATATATTATCGTTAAATTATGATGATATTAATTCTATTTTTAAATTACAAATGTATTATAAAAAATACTTTATAGAAAATTTTAAAGATCATGATTTTGAATTGGAAAAAATTTATATTGGAGTTACTGAATTTGATAATATACATCCGGTTACACATATATATTCTGGTTTTAAAACAATACAAGATACAATAGATTGTTGTATTGCTAGTTCACATATTCCATTTATATCTGGAAAAATTTTTAATAAATATTATGATAAAGTATCATTTGATGGTGGATTTTCTGCTTATCCATACGTTGATTATGATGATCCATTAATACATATAAATTTAGATATGTGGAAAAAAGAAAATGGTCATTTATTAATTGAAAAAAATTTTAATTCTTTTAATACTATATTTGGTTTACAAATAAAACAAATGCAAGACATAAAACAAATGTTTTATAATGGTTTTTCTGATTCTATGGATAATTCTTTAATTCTTGACAATATATTTAATAAATTTAATGAATAATTTTTATTATGGTTCACTTGAACAATTAACGTGTTGTGTAAATTTTGTTGGTTCTTTTGAACATGTCACATAATTTTTTACTTTTCCAAGATATGTAGCATCATTAAAATTATGTTTATTTTCATTTGTTATTTCTGTTATTTGTACAATACTTCCATCCATTAACTCATAATAGATATATGGAAAATTTCTTTCTGTATTAAGAGTTATATGTTCGAATTGTTTTTCTGAATACCACGCATAGTCGGTTCCTTTGATTGATGAAGACATTTTAAATTATTATAAATGTCTTTATCAAAACTCAAATCAATTTTTTAATTTATTATATCTAATAATTTTTTATCATTAACATCAGTTATTTTATTATAATTGACTATATCTTTTAAACAATATGAAAACTCTTGAAAATAATCATATGAAAACAATAATAACATATTAGCTTTATCATCATCATCTTTAAAATAAGAACATCTGGTTATTCTTTTCAAATATTTATGTAACTCGTCGAAATTTTTTATATTATCATATATGTCATCAATTTTCTCTATAATTACATTTGAATCGTATTCATTTATATTAAAAAATTTCAATAATTGTTCTCTATATTCATCATCTTCATCATTTATTTTATAATCCACTATAAAATCTTTATTAATATTATTCATTCTTATTAATAAATAAATATTTATATTTAACTATTATTATAAACAAATAATAACTTTATCATATATTTAATAAATTTTTCAAGTGAATTAGATAATAGTATTGAATCATCATCATTTTTATATTTAGAATATACTGAAACTATTATAAATACTACATATGTTATTAAAATTCTAAAATTAAACCAAATATAATGTATATTTGTAGTTATATTATTACTATGAACATTTATTACATTGGCATAAGAATAATTATAAAAAAAATAATTATGACAATTTAGAATTCCTGTCATTATTCGTTCACTATTATTTTCTTCATTACGAATAAATAACATACCTATTAAGTATTGATTACATAAATTAAAAAATATAGTGTCTCTATTTTCTTTTTTTTTAAAAATATGTGGATACATACCATCAAAAAATTTATTTTTATATAATAGTTTTCCATTCATTATATACGGTAAAAAAGAGCTTTTAGCAATTGAATCAAATAATTCATTGTTATTTTTATATTTTTTTTTTACAATTTGCTTATTTTTTTTTACATCATGATATGTTATAAAAACTGTATTATTACATTTTTTATAAAAATCTTTTGGGCTAGATTCTTTTAATATTTTTAATATTTTAAAATAAAACTTCATATTTGGTGATGATAAATTCAATCGTATTAATTTATATACAATATCTTGTATTTCTAATAAATCTAATTTATATATAATACACAATAACGATCCAATACTACAACCTGATAATCTTTTTATTTTTATCATATTACGATTTTCTAATTCTTTTAAATAAAATAATGAACCTATTAAATAACTACCACTATATGCACCACCATCTAATATTATATCTATTTCCTTTGTGTTTTTAAATCTGCCCGTTTTTTCTAAATTATTAACTAATTCTTTTATATTTTTTTCCATTAACTTACTAACTAATAATACTTTTTAATTATTTTTCGTACGGATTTTTCAATATATTTATTTATTATTTATAATATTGATGACTGAAAATATCAAAGAAAATAATATTAAAGAAGATAATCATAGTGATTATTTAGATGATGATGATATAGAATTGTATACTGGTGATAAAGTTAAAAAAAGTATTTTAGGAATTGTTTTTCATCCTGTTATTGAAAAATATTTAAAATTTCATATTGGTACTTATTACACATATTTACATTTGGGAATTATTATTTTAGGAGCGTATATAATATGTTTTGTTAATGATTTACAATATTTAACTATATTTATGATTATACTTTCATGTAATGCTTTTACAAATATTATTTTACATGACTGCCCACTAAGTATGTTAGAGCAAAAATATTTAGATACATCTATTGTACAAACTCGAATTAAAAGTTTAAAAGCAATGAATATAAATTATGAATGTGAACGTTATGGGCAGTTTGAATCACAATTAGAATTTATAATTAATACTGCATCACTTTGTATTTTTAAAATATTTTTCATTATTGTTTACAATCACTGTTTTTTAAATACGTTAATTATTTAAAATGATCATAATATACATTTTGATGTTGGTGTTGATTAATAATTAATTTTAAAATCGAATTAAAAATATTATATTAATTATATCATTAATAAATATAATAATGTCGGTTGATAATTATAAACCTAAAATTTTTACAGTTGATGGAAATATTGGTTCTGGAAAATCTACTTTTATACATGAATTTAAAGAATATATCAAAAAAATAAATTATAAAAATATTAATTTTATATTTGTTCAAGAACCAATTGATGAATGGAATAAAATAACTGATAAAAATGGTGATACAATATTAACAAATTTCTACAAAGATCAAGATAAATATGCTTTTTCGTTTCAAATTATGGCAATTGTTACACGTTATGAAAAATTATTGGAAGCTATTAGCAAAGCATATCTTCTAGAAAAAGAGACACATAATAAAAGTTATATATTTGTAGAAAGAAGCATTATTACTGATAAATATATATTTGCAAAAATGTTATATGAATCAGGCAAAATTAATGAAATTGATTATAAAATATACAACAAATGGTATAACATTATACAACCTCATATTAAAATAAATAATATTATATATATGTACACTTCACCATCAACATGTAAAAAACGTATTATAAATAGAAATAGAAACGGTGAAGACGATATTGATATTGAATATTTAAATAAATGTCATGAATATCATGAAAATATGATGATTACAATGGAAAATAATAAAGTCGATATTTATAAGTTGAATTGTGAAGATGATGATATTTATACAAATAGTTCGAAAAAAGATCTATTTTTAAAAAACATATTAAATAAATTATTGTTTTAAAAAATTATATTTGAAAAGTCATTGATTTCCTTTTATTCTTGACTGTTTTTGTTCGTTTTCCAAGAAATTTAAAATATTTATTAGCTAATGTAAAACGTTTATTTACATTTTTTGCATTAGGATATAATTTTTTTTTATGTTTTTTCATTGCTTCAAGACGTACTTTCATTATCATACCAACTTGCCAAATTCTTTTATGACTATATTTATCTTTTTTATACAATGATTCTAAATTTTTAATTGTTTTTTTTACGTCATCTACTGTAGTATATTTTATTGGTATAGTATCACTTGGGTCTTTATCAATATAAACATCAAAACTTTTCTTAGGATCATTTGGGTTATATAAAAATTGTTTTTTATTCTTTTTAGTTTTCTTATTGTTTATCATATATAATAAATAATTATTATAATATTAATAATCATTATTTATTGATAAAGAGAAAATATACTTTTACGTGTTTTCTTTCCTTGTTTTTTTTTCTTTATAGTTTTTTTCTTTTGAATTTTATTTTTCACTACTTTCTTTTCGTTAGAATTATTTTTATTATCTTCATTACTATTTTTTTTATCTTTTAATTTGTCACCAGGTCGATATTTCAAAAACCAAGCCTCATATTCTGGACTTGTTTTTTTTAATTCTTTAAATTTTTGTGCTTTTGTCTCACGAATATCACCTAATGAGTGTTGTTTACCATAACAATCTATACTAAATCTTTTTAATAATCCTTTTTGTTTCAAACGATTACGTTGTTGAACATCAAATAAAAATTTTGACATACATAAAATACGTTTTGGATCATAATAATCACGATTTATAAACATAAAAGCTAAATAAAAACTTAACATTGTATCAATTGATGCAACTCTTATTGTATCTCCATTAATTGTTATTTTATTATAACTATGACACCCTGCTGGTGAATATATGTAACATACACTATCTAATCCTATTTTTATTTCATAATGATCTGATAATATATCTTGTAATCCTTTGTGTTTTATTACATTTACTTTTTTAAAATTATTTTCTTCTAGTCCTTCTTTTATTAATTCAGCTAACATTTCTGGTTCTTCACTTAATATATCAAAATCAGGATCTTTTGTAAATTTCTTACGAATATTATATGGCATATATTTTGAATATAAAAAGTTAGCATAACCTCCAAAAAATATAGATTCTGTGTCTATACTAGCTGTTCTTACTACTTCGTTTATTACATCAATATCTTTATTATCTCCTTCATATTTACGTTGAAAATTTTCATAATTACATGTATCGTCTCTAATTGGAAAATATTTATTTAACAAAGTCAAACGTTTTAATACTTTTTCCCATCTACTAATATCTCCTTTTGGTCTAGATAATTCTAAATACATAGACATTCTCAAATAATTTGGAGGACAATAATTTATCCCTAATTTTCTTTTACAATTTTCTTTTAATACATCAAATAGTGATTTTTCTAGCAATGTTATATCAGCCATAGGAATAAAATTAACATACACCTTATATGTACCATAATGTACTCCTGCTTTTGCTTCTACTTCAACATATCCTGCATCTAAATAAATATCTACTAATTTTTTTGCATGTTCAATAGGTGTTGGTGAAAAAAAATCATAATCAGGTATTTCTTCTTCATAATTATAAAATTGATCTTTCTTTGGTAAAATATTATTAATTGCTGTTCCACCATAACATATACATCCGGTATCTCTTATAAATTTTTCAACAATAGTTATCAATTCTTTTATTTCTGGTGTATTTACATTTTCTTTGTCTCGTTCTACTGCTTCATCAACTGATGAACGTAATACTGCCAATTCACATTCTTCAAATGACATATTTTTATCGCAAACTTTTTTCATATCTATTTTGTATTAAATAGAGATAAAAATATATTATATTCTATAATTTAAATAATTTATATCAGCTGGCGTTTTTGTATCAATAGCATAACGTAAATTATCTGGTTTTAAAACAAAAGCAGCATTATTATTTTTAAAATAACTATGATATTCTTTCAAATTATCGTCACTTTTTTGAAAAGACATTCCTACTATTTGACATCCTGTTTCAAAGTGTTTTTTTGAATCCATATTATTTGCCTTATTAGTTATATTAGGAAATACCATTGTAACATTGGTTCTATTATATTTTTTCATATTGGAATCATTAAAGTCTTCTGTTTCTTTATCAGTTAATAATCTAATATTTTCTGATGTAGATAATCCATTTATATATTCGTATAAATCTGAATTTTCATAAACGGAAATCTTATTCGATACTAATATTATAATTTTACCCAAAAATTTTTTTATTGGTAACAAACATATATTTTTCTTATAATTATTATAACTATATGATGGATCTAATATATATTCTTTATTAAAATCTGTTTGTATAACTCTTGCCATTTCATTATACATTATTGTATTTTCACTCATTATCCTAAAATGTAATATTAACGGGTCATTATAATTTGGAGTAATATCTTGTGAAAAAGCATTTCTATTTATTGCTTTTACAACATCGTGAAATTCTAAATGATTTAATGAGTTTGTCGAATTAATATCATATTTTGATGACATGGCTACTACAGGTATATTATTTCTTGAATAAATTTCAAAATCTAAAAATCTTGCTCCTTGACGAATACAATTTTTTAATGCACATAAATCTAAATAATCTTCATCAAAATTATTTAATACACAACTATTATATGCTGACTTAATATAAAAATTACGTAATGGATTTTTTGATAAACTGTCATTACCTAATGAAATTAAAGATGGAACTTCTTGATTATCTTGATCTATTCTACTACAATGACTATTTATTATAGTATTTGTATCTGTAAAAAAACCTTCAACTTCCATATCTTCTGATTTAATAAATAATAATACAGCAAATGATACTAATAAAAACATTGATAATATTATTAAAATATTTTCTAGTATTTGTGTCATATTATATGAGCAGAGAAAAAACAAATATATATTTATTTAATTACATTATTTATTTTTTTATACAAAGTATTTGTAAAAATAGCTAATTCTATTTCATTTTCGTGAATTTCATGAAATATTGTTATATATTTACAAATTGCTGGTATAATTTTATACTTCATATCTTCATCTATTTCATTTGTATATTTAATATAATTATAAAAAGCATCATATATATCCATTACACTATATCCTTGTTCATACAATTCTGTTAAACACTCTATAGCTTTATTTATTTCATTATTTTTCAAATAATTGTAATATTTATTAAATGTATAATAATTTATTGTTGTACATAATTCTATTGCCATTTGTAAATCTATCTTTTTTTCAAGTAAATAAAATACTTGTAAATAATTTATTAACAAACACGGTGAATTGTTCGATATTTTTATTATAAAATTAATAGCGTCTTGATTTATATCAATATTTTCTTTAACTATAATTTTTTTACATATATGTTCCAACTTATTATCATCTATATTTGGCATTTTTACAATAAATAATCTTGATTGTAAATTATCTATTACTTTTGATATAGAATTACAAGAAGATAAAAATAATACATTGTTACTATAATTATCAATTATATTACGTAATACTTGTTGCGTTTGATCTCCAATCAAATCTATATCATCGATTACTACTATTTTCTTCTTATTCTTAATATTACAATACGATTGACAAAAAATTTTTATTTCGTTTCTAAAATATTGTATACCCATATCTTTTAATGGGTTTATGTATAATATATTTTCTTTTCGTTGTATTTTATTTACATCAATATAATATGTATTTATTAACATATCTATTAATGTTGTCTTTCCACAACTTGAATGACCTGTTATTAATATAGTTAATTCATTTAATTCTATTAATTTTTCTATTAAAATTTTAAAATCATTAGAAAAATAAAAGTCATCCATGTTTAAAGGTTTATATTTTTCTATTAATGTTTTATTCATTTTTTACTATTTAAATTAAATACTGTATTTATATTTAAATAGTTATTAATTTGTATAAGTTATCTATTTTTTTTGTTATTTATTAGTTTATTATGATTTAAAATAACTACTATAATAATTATAATGACTAATTTTTATAATATATTAGATGTCAATGAAAAAGCTGATGGCGACGAAATTAAAAAAGCGTATCGTAGATTATCATTTCAATGGCATCCTGATCGTAATAGTGATCCTGGTGCAGAAGAAAAATTTAAACAAATTAATGAAGCTTATGAAACATTGGGAGATCCTGATAAACGTAAAATGTATGATTTAACTTTTAAAAATCCTTTTAATTCTATTTTTTCAGGTAATGATAATGATAGTGATTTTAATAATTTAAATTCTATTTTTAGTGACATATTATCTTCTATGAATAATATGAATCCTGAAGATATGCAAAAAATGGCGAATGAAATGGGTGGGTTAGGTGGATTGGGTGGATTAGGTGGATTAGGTGGATTAGGTGGATTAGGTGGGTTAGGTGCTATGGGAGGTATTCCTCCTTTTTTTATGGGAGCTATGAATAATTCAGGAGGGCAAATGCCTACAAACTTACCAATGAATTTTCAACAAATGGCAGGAAATATGCCAATGCCAAATATTCGCATTTTTACTACATCTAATCAACCATCTATGGATGATTTAAATAATTTTGCTGGTTTTAATAATTCAAAATCAAAAAAACCAGAAATTATTAAATATGATTTACATATTACACTCGAAGAAGCATACAAAGGTACTAACTATTCTATTGAAATTGAAAGATATAATATTGATCCTAGTTATCATACTAAAACTAATGAAACTGTTAAAATTGATATTCCTATACCACAAAGTGTAGAAAATAACGAAATTATCGTAATGAAAAATTTAGGTCATAATATTAATAATGTAATCAAAGGTGATGTTGAAATAAAAGTTATAATAGATGAACATGAAACATTTAAACGTGAAAAATTAGATTTATATATAAATATTGATGTATCACTACTAGAAGCGTTAACGTCATTTAAATTTAATTTCACCCATTTAAATGGTAAACCATATACAATTAATAATTCAAATGGTAATATTATACATCCTAAATTAATAAAAGAAATACCTGGATTAGGTATGAAAAAAGATAATGTTACAGGTACTTTAAAAGTAAAATTTAATATTATTTTTCCAGAATCATTTACAACAGAACAAATAGAACATCTTGAGAAAGCCCTTTCATAAAAATATTATTAATATTTAAAATAAAAACTATTATAATATTATATGTTTAAAATAGTATCCATTCATGATGTAATATCAATATCGTTAATATTATTAAATATTTATATATTAGGAGCATTACATATAGAACTATTTTGTTTAAATGTATTAGCAATTATTATACATAAATATATAAAACATTATACTATTGGTATATTTCCAAATATATTTAAAAGACCTGATGATGCATGTGATTGTAGCATGTTTAATTGTGGTGGATATTATGGTGATAAATCAGGGTTTCCATCAGGACACATGACGTCAACATCATTATATATGAACGGTTTGTTATTTAAATCAAAGAAACCACTTACTGTGTATAATATTATACTATACAATATACCATGTTTATTAATGGCAATAGCAAGATATCAAAAGAAATGTCATAATATAATACAAATAGTAGTAGGATATTTATTTGGTTTATCAATATCATATATTTTGAAGAAAACATACTATGACAAATATAATGTAACTTATGAAGAAATAACTAATGATGAAACTATACCATTAACAAATGATTCAAGTAACAAAGATTATAACACAATAGATAATCAAGAAGGAGAAGAAGACAATTAAATAATAAAAAAAAATTGATTGCACAAACAGACAAATCCCATTATCATAAAAATAATAATGAGATTAATTGGAAGATTAATTGTACCCAGCTCGAGCTCAAAATCACGTAATAACAAGCGACGCAATAATAAACGACACACTATGAATTCACAAATGAGTTATATTCAACGTTCGTCTTCAAGTTCATATTCATATGATAGTGACAATGAAGATGATGTTTTATTTACAGTGTATGATGAAAATGGAGATTATTATGATGATATTATTGGAGAAACAACTGAAGATGTTAATAAACCTAGACCTGTGAATGAAAATGTATTATACGGTGATTTAATAATTGCAGAAGAAGAAAGAAAAATAAATAAAATATACAAAAAATACGAAAAAAATTTTGAAATTGGAACAAAAGAAAAAATTCAAAAAGATATTGATACTATTAAAAAAGATACTAATTGGAAATTAAGAATTCTAAATGAATTAGAATAATATGATATATGCTAACAATATTATAACATGTTTTTTATTTTACATGTTATTATAAAATACTTACAAAAAAACATCAAAAAAACATCAAAAAGTCGTAAAAAGTCGCAAATTTTTTGAGTGTAAAATATGTCACTATGTCACAAGTTATAAGAAAGACTATCACAAACATTTATCCACACGTAAACATAAAATGCTAATAAATGCTAATAAATGCTAATAAATGGTAGTAAAAAAATCGAGAAAATCGAGAAAAAATTTTATTGTGAAAAATGTCATTATAACTGCTCTTATTTGAGTGAATGGAATAAACATTTATCCACACGTAAACACAAAATGGTAGTAAATGGTAATAAATGGTAGTAAAAAAATCGAGAAAATCGAGAAAAAATATTTTTGCGAATGTGGAAAATTTTTATTTTACATGTTATTATAAAATTATATCAGAACCCTCTTTTTTTTATAAAAAAAAAATATAAATTTTAAAAATGGACAAGATTTTTTTTGGGAATTTTTAAATTTTTTTATTTTTTTAATCCGAAAAAAAACGGCTAAAATGGCTTCTTACCATTATGCTTTATTTTTATTATTTTCTATTATTTTTCGTTATTGCACTTTTTTTCAAAAATTTTATCAAGTTAAAATAGCGCAACTTTTTATGTAACCATAAAATGATAATAAATGGTAATGAAAAAGTTGCGAAAAGTTGCAAATGGTTACATATGGTAAGTTTGATTTTGGACATTTATTTTGTTCATATATATTAAGGAAAAAATGGTAACTGAAAAAACATCAAAAAACATCAAAAAATTCTATTGTGATTTATGTGACTTTGAATGCTGTAAAAAGGGAGATTATACAAGACATTTATCCACACGTAAACACAAAATGGTAATAAATGGTAATAATATGGTAATAGAAAACGCGCAAAATACTTCAAATGATTTTAAATGTATCTGTGGTAAGAGTTATAAACACAATAGCGGTTATTCTAGGCACAAAAAAACGTGTACTTTTATAAATGAAGAAAAAGAAACTAATAATGTTGTAACTCCTGAAATGTTTATGGAACTTATGAAAGTTGTTGTAAAACAAGGAGAAAATCAATCAAATATACAGCAACAACAAACTGAAATTATGAAAGAAATAATCCCCAAAATAGGAAATACAACAAACAATACAAATTGTCATAATACAACAAATAAATTTAATATGAATATATTCTTGAACGAAACATGTAAAGATGCAATTCCGTTGGTGGAGTTTATTAATAATATACAGTTACAATTAAACGATTTAACTTTAACAGGTGAAAAAGGGTTAGTTGAAGGTGTTAGTCAAATATTTATAAAAGGATTGAATGAATTAGAATTGACAAAGAGACCTATACATTGTAGTGATCCCAAGAGAGAAATAATGTATATAAAAGACGTAAATGAATGGAAAAAAGATGATAAAAATAATTCTATGGTAAAAGATGCAATAGAAAAGGTGAAAGATGATAATTTTAGACAATTAGAAAGATGGCAAAATGAACACCCACATCATCAAGATCGAGACCATCCAGATAATAAAATATTTTTAGATTTAGTACAGAATTGTTTAGATGGTACAGATGAAGATAAAAAGAAAAATAATATGAAGAAAATAATAAAAAATATTGCCAATGAAGTTGTTGTTAAAAAAGAAATAAATAATTAAATTTAATATAATTAATATATTTAATTACTATATAAATGGGTGGTGGTATATTACCAGTTGCATTACATAAAAATAAATTGTATTTTCTGTTTGGATTAGAAAATAAAAACGATGATACACCAGGATGGGCTGATTTTGGAGGAGGAAAAAATAATAGTGAATCATTTTTTGAAACAGCAGTTCGTGAAGGAACAGAAGAATTAAATGGATTTTTAGGTAACATAAAAGAAGTATCACGAAAGGTAAAACGTGATAAATTATTAACGGTTAAAGTAGAATCATATACTACATATGTATTTTTTATGGATTATGATGAAAAGTTACCATATTATTTTAATAATAATTTTAGGTTCTCTCAAAGAAAAATGCCTGATTTAATTGAAAATACAAAAAACGGATTATTAGAAAAACAAAGAATAAAATGGTTTTCAGAAGATGAAATAAAAAAGGTCAGACAGTTTCGTTCATTTTATCAACGAATAGTAGAAAAAATAATACCAGAAATAGGAAACATAAAAAAGAAATTAAAATTAAAACATAATAAAACTGTTAAGAATAAATAAAAAATCATTATATATTATATATTGTATATAATGGTTAAAAGAAATATTCCACTCAAATATGTACCAAAACGTTTAACAAAAAAAGATAAGAAAAAACAATTGAAACAAATAAAAAAATCAAGAGGAGAATACAAAAAAGGGAAATATTTTACAAGAAAAAAGGTAAAGTCATTTAAATCAAAAAAATCACAACATGTTATTAATGCTGAAAAAATATTTAATGTAAAAAATGTAAAACCAACAAAAGAATTGTCAAAGAAAACAGGTTGTTCATTAGATGCTTTAAATAAAATAGTTAAAAAAGGACAAGGAGCATATTTTAGTTCAGGAAGTCGTCCAAATCAAACAGGACATTCATGGGGATACGCACGTATGGCAAGTGCAATTACTGGAGGTAAAGCAGCAGCAGTTGATTATAAGATATTAAAAGAAGGATGTAGCAAAAATAGTAAAACTATGAAACTAGCAAATAAGTCAAGAAAAAAACACAATTTCGGTACACGTAAAGTAGCAAAATACTAATAAAAAAAAATTGAATTGTAATTGAAATGTTTTTATTAAACTATTTAGAAATAAAGACATTTATATAAATAAGAATGACAACTCAAAGTAAAATTGAAGAGCCAATTAAAGATATGGTGCCTACTAGTAAGGAGGATAAACGTGCAACCGCACGTATGGATGAGAATGAACGTATTATTAGATTACAAAAAATAATTAATAATCCAGAGACAGAAATTGAGATAGAAATTAGTAATAATATGAAGACAAAGTATTATGAAAAATTTAAAAAAGGTCTTGTTAAAATTGAAGTATTAGCTACAAATAAAGACCATTGTGATTTGTTGGGTTTTAATGATGATGATACTACAACCAAAATAGAAGAAAAAGGTAGTATTAAAGGTAAGATTACAGAACATGGAACTGCATGGGAAAATTCTGTGCAATGTTTAAATGATGTTCCACAAAAATATCCTATTTGTATGAAATATGCTGAATTATATTATGAACATGTAATAAAAAAAATAAATTGGAAAGAGATATTGGATGTAGATGAAGAAATACCAAATTTTGAACGATGGTTAACCGATGCTTTTCGTTGTGGTGATCCAAAAACAGAATTTGTAAAAAAAATTAAAGCAAATTGTAGGCTAAAATACGGTGATAAAACATCATTTACTGGTTTAAATGAAACACCTAATTTTCGCGAAATAGTAAATGAACAATTTCAACTAGACGATAGGGAGAAAGAAAAATTAGTGGAAATTGTATCAGAGAGATTATTTGAAGTATTGAATGAAAAAGATATATATCTTCAAACATCAGGTAATATTGAAGATAATACATTTAAATTTGCTTGGAAAGAACACATTGAACCGCCTATTATATATGATGTAATATTAAGAAAAGAAAAAGACTTATGGTTTGATTTTGTAACAGAAGAAGGTGCCTATGATTTTAAAGGGATATTGAGATGGGGTAAGGGAGCTGGTTTTACAAATATTCGTTTTGACGTTAGATAAAATCTTTATAGTCTATTTTATCACTCATAGCACGATGAATATCACAATAATTGTATATGTTTTTTGATTCAATTAAATTTTCACATTGTCTTCCATAGCCGTCAAAGAATTGACATCTATTATTAATAGATTCTTCTATATTACTTTTTGTTCTATTTTTTGTGTTAAGATAATCTTTAATTTCTATTAAATATTCTTTTTGCATTAATTTATTACCTTGATTGGATGCTAATTCAAATTTATCAAAAATGTCTAATTTTTTATTTTTAAGATAAATATTTCTATGTAATAAAGGAGGTTTATATGCATTAGCATATAACATTAAACAGAAAAAATAAAATAACATATTTTTTATTTTAATTAATTATTTAAAATAATTAAAATAAACTAATTAAACTATTCTTTTAGTTGGTACACTAGAAGAAACTAAATATATAGAATTTTCAGTAACTACCAAAAATTCAGTACTAACTTTATATACTTTTGTAATAGGACTAGTATATTCTTCACCATCTCCTTTAATTAATAATTTTTCTTGGTTTTCTCTAACACCAATATAAGCTTCTTCTTTAGATGATTCTAACCAGTAGTCCATCATAATTTTTTTATCTTCAACTAATGCTATTTTAGCTGCATGTTGTAAAGAATTCGTTGAAGGTAAGGCCACATTGTTTTCTTCAATCATTGCTGACATATTTATATAATTTCGGCTATAATTCTTTATATTCTTTTTTATTCAAAATAATGTTTTAAATTGATTAATTTATAATATATATGAATGATATTATGGTCAAGAAAACAATATTTAAGGAAGAAGAACAAAATAATAATTTATATGATTTAGCCAATAAACAAAATTATAAAAATATAATTTGCGATGAAATATTAACATTATTTTTAACATTTGCGAAATTAATACATAATTATATTTTACATTCATTTGAGAATATGAATAACAAAAATAAGGTTATTTTTGCGAAAGGGATAAATATGATGGAACATATATTTATAATTTTATATTCATATACAAAAAATCTAGAATTGACAGCATATTATTGTAAAAATTCGATAGTATATTATGTTGAATACATTAGTCAAATAACAGATAAAGATGATAATATGTTTTTTAATTTATCTTTAAAAGATGCAGTAATTTATGTATATACAAAAACTATATATGGAATATCACAAGATATACGTGGAGATATTAAATTTATACCAAATGAAAAAAGATTTTTAAGTAAATTAAGTAATAGTATGAAAAATTATATTTCAATAATTAAGATTATAACATGTAATAATGATTTTTACAAGATTGATAATGAAGAAAGAGAAAAAATATTAAATAAAATAAATGAAAATATGATAAAAAATGCTGAAAAAGATATGATAATTAATAATAATTCTTTATCGCCAAGATTAATACATAAATTAGATAAAATAACTAATGAATTAGATGATAATGAAATGTCAATATGTGAAAAAATAGACAAACTATGTGATTTATTACTAATTTAGTTTATACAAAAATTATTTTTTTTTTCTTTTTTTTTACCTTTACTTTATTTTCTTGTTTATTAGAATCAATATAAGAATCATGAATATCATTATAATTTTCTTTTAATAAAGCTTTTATAAAATCGAATGTATTAAATAGTTCTTCATCACTACATTTCCCAACAATTAAAATACTACCTGTTCTAAATATCATAAAGCTAATATTTTTACCGTTAGAAATATTATATTTACATTGTATTCCTGGATATGAACAAGGATCATATGAAGCAGAAATATTATATTTGCTACGTAATATATTATACATATTTTGTCTGTTAATATTAAATCCCGCATTAAAATTAGAATTGACTAAAACAGTTTCGCAACTATTTTCTTTAAAATCAATATTTTCGTTGAAGTGAGGTTGTAAAATGTTAATTATTTTACTTTTTACCATTTCAAATAAATCATCATTATGTATACCAGGTATTTCCATTTTACCAGTGTTAAATATTTTAACATGTATTTCTTTGAATTGTTCATTAAAGAATACTCTAAGAATAAGAACAAAACAATTATAAAAAGCACTTTTTAGCTTAGAACGATAACTAGTAATATCTTTTTTTGTAATACCAATATTAATTTTTCTAACATCTTTAAAATTATCTTGTCTCACAGTATGAGATTCAGTAGTATATAAAATATTTTGTTCTACATAAAAGTTAGAATATTCTTTGATTTTATCTTGAACAAAGTTGTAATCATCTATTGTATTAGATTGAATTTTAATTTGTTTTTTTATAACACCATCAATATTATCAATATAATTAATTAAATTAATTTTCCAAAATATATCTTCAAGTTTAATAATTTTATTTAAATAAATAATTTTAGTTTTAGTAGAAATATTAAGCGATGTTGATTCAGGAATAATATTAATGTCAATATTATCATCGTTATATTTATTATTATCAAAAATAGTATCATCATCATTTTCATTATTTATAAAATTCAACCATTCATCATCAATGGACATTTTTAATTATTAATGTAAACTTTGCTAATTTATTTAAATCAATTTTTATATTTAATAATAATTAATTTAAATAAAATTTTGTTTTATCTAAACTTATATTAATAATGACATCGTTATTAACAGAAGCTTTAAAAAAAAGCATTCCAAGTAATAATAATTGTATAAATACAATTATAAAACAACATGCAGAAAATAACATTGATGACAATAAAAACAATATAAATGACAACTCCAGTTTTACAAGTATTAATGAAAAATCGTTTGATCCATCTAAATCATCACCACCAAATGATTTTATGATTAAATTACAAGCAAGATATATGAATTATTTTAATAATTCTGATATATTGTCGCAAAAATAATTAACATAAACTATATTATTCGCTTCGTTATTATGTATTATTATTTCAATAATATTTAATATATCCTTATTAACTTTATAATTTTTAATAATGTAACTACATATATTGTTTAAACAAATTCTATAATCTATATTATAATTACTACAAACATTATCAAAATAATTTTTTATTTTATTATTATTATTTTTTTTTAAAATAAAATTTGTAAAATCTTTCCATGTATTTTCTTTAATAATTTGTATATGGTTATCTTTATTTGTAAAATTAGTTTGAATGAAATTAATCATACTGCGTATGTCTGATTTGAATAATTGTATTAAATGATTTATTTGTTCTTCATTTATATTAATCTTTTCATAAAACACAATATTATTTAAATAATTAAATATTTCATTTTTAGGTAGTTGATTAAAACGTAATTTAACAAATTCATTTTGCAATGTTTGATCAATTTTACTTATATAATTACAAATCAAACAAAAACATACATTATTTAATGATAATGAATTTATTAAATATTTCAAAGCTTGTTGTGCTGTTTTTGTCATATAATCAACTTCATCTAGTATTACAAATTTATATCCTTTATTAAATAATGGTTTAGAATTTACAAAATTATTAATTTGATTTCGAATAATATCAATACCTCTTTCATCAGAAGCATTTAAATGTATCATTAATTCTTTATGATTATTATTATAAAATTTTTGAAATCTTTCAATAAAATTTATAGCAGTTGTTGTTTTTCCAGTGCCAGGTGGTCCATAAAATAATAAATGTGGAATAGTTTGTTTTTTTATAATATTTAATAAAATTATTTTATTATTTTGATCAAGGACAATATCTTCAAAATGTATAGGTCTGTATTTTTCAATCCATGGTAAATTTTGTTTATTATCAATCATTAATAATTATATATATATAATATCTTTAATCTAATTAGTGAAGTAATTTAAATATATATTATTAAATTAAATAATGGAGAATACAGGATATTTAGAATTATTTATTGGACCAATGTTTTCAGGAAAAACATCAAAATTGATAGATATTTATAATAGTATTGAAGATAAAAGTAAAGTATTAATAATAAATCATAATTTAGATGATAGATATGGAAGAAATAAAATAATTACACACGATAAGAAAGAAGCACCATGTATTGAAATGGAGAATTTATATGAATTATATAATATAAAAGAAGATTTTGAAAAATATGATTATTTTTTAATAAATGAGGGACAATTTTTTGAAGATTTATTGGTTATGATTAATATGTTAGTAGAAAAACACAAAAAGAAAGTATATGTATGTGGTTTAGATGGAGATTATAAAAGAGATCCAATTGGAGATATTTTAAAGTTGGTATCATTCTGTGATAGAGTTGAAAAATTACATGGAAAATGTAGTTTTTGTGATAAAAAGGCAATATTTACAAATAGAACATCTATAGAAGATAAACAAATCGTAATAGGAGGTGAAGAGATATATAGACCATTATGTAGAATATGTTTTTTAAAACAGCTTAAATAAATAAAAATAAAATTAATAAAATGACAGAAGATATTTCAGGTTGTGAACTTCAACTAAATGTAATAGATAATATAGTTGAAGAAGTGGTTGTAAAAGAGAAGAAAAAAAGAGGTAGAAAACCAAAAATAAAAGAAAATATAACTAATGAAGTTCAAAGTACTGTTCCAAAAAAACGAGGTAGAAAGCCAAAAGGAGGTAAAATCGTAGATAGTGTAAATGAAGACACAGAAGATAAAAATAAGTTTGAAAATATTATATTACAATTAAAATGTAATACTAATAATTTTGATGAAATTGTAGAAAACAATGTAGAATCTTTTTCAATACATGATCAGAAACAAAATCCATTAAATTATCATAATTTAAATGAAAATAGTGATTCAGAAATATTGAAAACAACTACTAAAAATATCGAAAATTTTAATGAAACATTAGATAATAAATTAATTTGGAAAAAAATAAAAGAATTACAAAAACAGTTTCATTATAATGAAAATTATACATCAAAAAAATCAGCATGTTTTTGGTGTACATGTGATTTTTCAAATCCACCGATCTATATACCACAAAATTATATTAATAATAATTATCAAGTTTATGGTAATTTTTGTAGTCCAGAATGTGGTGTAGCGCATTTAATGAATCAACATATTGATAGTTCTCAAAAATTTGAAAGATACCAAATGATGAATTATTTGTATGGTAAAATTTATAATTATGAAAAAAACATTAAACCTGCACCAAATCCTTTTTATTTATTAGATAAATATTATGGAAATCTAACTATACAAGAATATAGACAATTATTTGATAATGAACGTTTATTATTTGTTGTTGATAAACCACTAACTAAAATATTACCAGAGATTCATGATGAAAGTTGCGACATAATGTCTGTTAAAAATATTACACAAACACATACAAGTAGTAATTATCAAATTAAAAGAAAAACAAATAATACAAGATCAAAAAATGATAGCTTACACGTATTTGGATTTACTACGTAAATGATGGCATTTTTTGTTTAGGCATATCTTTATCTCTTTGTGCCATATATCTATCCATTTCACTATTATCAGTTCCAATAGTATCGGGACTATAATCATCAGGTGGAGTAGCAATTAACGGATTCATATCAGTGATAACATAATTGTGCATTTGTCTTGTTCCTCCATTTCCTTTAGCTGTCATATCGTCGTCAGTTGTATCTAAAAAACTAAATTTATCAGAACATATATTATCATAATTATTATAAGAAAGAAAAAAAGGTTCTGGCTCATCAATTTGAGCAGAATGTTCATTTTGTTGTGACTCTTTATTATTTAAATTAATATAATTAAGAATTTCATCTCCAGTGAGTACTCTATTTCCATGATTAGTTAATAATAAGGACGGTACATTTTCAATTATTTTAGGTAAAACTATTTTACTACCATTTTCTAAAATGATATAGACTATGCCATTAATATTTTGCCGTTTATCAATACAAACATAATAAAAACTACTAGATATATTAGATCTTGATAAAACATTCAATAAATTTTTTGAATGTTGACAATAATTACTGTAATATAAAATATTCATAAATAAGTTTATAATTTCTTTTTATATTTTAATTATCATTAAAATACAAAAAAAAATAAAATTGAAATAAATATAAATATAATAGAAATATATATATTAAATATAAAGATGATGAATCCTGAATTAAATATGATAAATGAAAATGGAGATGTAATGACATTTACATTATCAAATGTAAATGTAAGTATTGCTAATTCTATTAGAAGAACTATTTTAAGTGATATAAGTATTTACTGTTTTAATACTAGTAAAAATAATGAAGATATTACTAATGTTATTATCAACACAAGTCGTTTTAATAATGAAATATTGAAACATAGATTAAGTAGTATACCAATACATATAAACGATGAAAATTTTCCATATGAAAAATATCAGCTTGAAATTGATATAGAAAATACAAGTGAAAATATTGTTAATGTAACTACTAATGATTTTAAAATGAAAGATTTAGATTCAGACACATACTTGTCACAAGAAAAAATAAACGAATTATTTCCAAAAAATAAAATAACAAATGAATACATTTTATTTGCTAGACTAAGACCTCAAATAGGAAATATTCCTGGTGAAAAATTAAAGTTAACATCTAAAATTAATAAAGGTACTGCAAAAGATAATGGTGTATTTAATGTTGTTTCAACAAGTACTTATTCATCTACGATGGATAATGAAAAAGTACAGCAAATATGGTTTAAAAAAGAAAAGGAATTAATTGGTATGAAAATAAATGAAGAAGAAATATTACAACAAAAAGAAGATTTCTTATTGTTAGATGCAAAACGAATAACTACACCTAATAGTTTTGATTTTACTGTAGAAACAATTGGAATTTATAAAAATACAGAAATTGTAAAAATGGCATGTAAAATATTACAAAATAATTTAACATATTTACAAAAAATGATAAGTGATGATGAACTAGAAATACGTGAAAGTGATATTATTAATAATAATAGTTTTGATATACACTTAAAAGATGTTACTTATACAATTGGAAAATGTTTAGAGTATATGTTCATAGAAGAATATATGGAATCAACAAAAAAAATGGCATTTTGTGCATTTAAACAATATCATCCTCATGATAATTTTGCAATATTGCGTATTACCTATGAAGAAGATGAAAATATTGCTACTGTGAAAGATAATATGAACAACGTATGTGAAAAATTAAAAAAGCTATTTAGTATTATTGATGAATTATTTTAGATAAAAATTACATTAACATTTTAACAATAGTATAACCTAAAACGAATAAAATACCACCCCATAATATATCAAATATACTATACACAATATCCCATTTTTTTAATGTTGCATAGTTGAATAAATTATATATACCAAATATTAACATTCCTAATAATCCTGCTTCTATTGTAGTGGCATTTTTAAATATTAAAAAATAATAAATAATGAAAGCCATAAATAAATAACTTAGTAAAATAGGATATAGTCTAGTTTCGAGTGGTGTTGTTTGTACATTTTGAATAATACTATTAAACAAATCCCCTCTAATTTTTGAAAAAGCGAAACCACTTAATCCAATTATAAAAAAAGTAATAAAAGTACCTTGTATTATATGTTTTGACATCTATAATATAATTAAAGTTTAAAAATTAATTATATTATATTTATTTTTTAATTGAATTTTGGTTTTCCATTTACATATTTACCAACCTCATCACCTACATCATCATTATCATTAACATAAATAGTACCATTTATTTTATCATTTGTAAAGTAAGATTTACCATTAATAATTACTTCTTCAACTTCTTCCTCTTCTTCTTCCTCTTCTTCTTCTTCTACTACTTCTTCTTCCTCCTCCTCCTCTTCTTCTTCTTCTTCTACTACTTCTTCTTTTTCTTCTTCTACTACTTCTTCTTCTACTACTTCTTCTTCTTCCTCCTCCTCTTCCTCTTCTTCCTCCTCTTCCTCTTCCTCTTCCTCTTCCTCTTCTTCTTCTTCTTCTTGTTTTACTAATTCACT
>Ga0209503_10000117_pt1 | contig 53663 bp, 29 predicted proteins | sample SouAtlMetagenome_2_FD_187448 | JGI IMG/M metagenome (GOLD analysis project Ga0209503, IMG submission 187448) | Marine eukaryotic phytoplankton communities from Atlantic Ocean - South Atlantic ANT15 Metagenome (SPAdes) (version 2) | ecosystem: Environmental > Aquatic > Marine > Oceanic | place...
CGCCTCGTCGAGCATGAGGGCACGCTCGAGGAGCTGATCATCTCCGAGATGGGCCGCAATGCTGCAGGCGACAGTTCCGAGCTGCTCTCGCTCTTGATCCAGACTGTCAGGCGGCCTCAGGGAATGCTGCCCGGCGTGCACAGCATCGAGACCGCGCAGATGATCGGCTTCATCCGGGCCGAGCTGGCGCGCGCCGGGTTGCGGGATCTGCCGGGAAACCGGATCGGCACCCTGTCCTGTCTGCAGCGCGACTGCGGCATCGATCTGGCGACGGACGCGGTGCTCCGCCCCGCCCAGCCGTTGAAGGTCGTGCTAAAGGGGACACCGACGAAATCCGCCAAGGCGCATTGGCAGAAGCTGCGCGACATGGGGCTGGTGCAGGAGATCGAGAGCGCCAGCACCCGGTCCGATACGCCGACCGGTACCGCACAGGTGGACCTGCCGGCGACTGTGCGGCCCGTGCCGCTGCTGCTGGCACTGCTCCGCCATGCGGGCGAGGCCATCGGACCGCTCTCCCTCGGGCTCGCTGCGGGGGGCGAGCAGGGCAGTTGGACCAGCGAGATCAAGGGGTGCCCTTACACGCCGGATTGCGCGCCGGTCGGCGTTTTCGTGCCGGCGGGACAGACGCAGAACCGGGATCGCTTGCTCGAGATTGTGCCGGATCGCGGCGATGTCACACAAACGGCGACGGCAAGCCAAGTCACGCCCGAGGACGCATTCGCGGTGGTGTTGGTGCAGGATGACGTGCCCGAGGCGCAACTCGAGGGCTATCTCAACCTCGACCGCTGCCTGCTGGTGCGAGGCTGGGAGACGCTGCGCCAGGACTGGGCCGCCGCGCCGCGGGTCCTGACGCAGAAGCCTCTGGTGGTGATCGGGTCCGCGAGCCCGAAAGATCCGGCCTATATCGTGTCTATGGTGCAACTCTACTGGGGACAGGCCGGCAAGTACCCGGTCAGCCTCTTGGGCCTGTCCTACGACGGGGCCACGCAGCAATTCGCCCTGTCGACGACCAACGCCCCGGCGCTGCAGAGCATGGCGGTCGCCGACATGTCGGTCCTGCCGCTTTCGATGGCGCTGACGATCGGCACGTCTGCTGGCGGAAACGTCTCGGAAGATGGGCTGCTTTGGCCGGATACCCCGGTGGTGATCCGCTGCCTGCCCGCGCTGGTGACGCCGAGAGAGCTCAAGCTCTGCCAGCGGCGCCTGTCCGGGCAAACCCCCGCAATGACCGAAGCGGTCTTCCTCAAGAACAGTTCCAGCGAGACGCTCCTACGCGGCCTGTCGCTGGTCGAGGACTGGCCTCTGACCGGCATGATCGCCGCAGCACAGGACCGGGCAGACGTCTTGGCGACCGCGCTGCGCAAGTTCCGCGGCAGCGTAACGGCGGCTCAGGCCGAGGCCGTCATCGCTGCGCATAAGGAGGCCGGCACCGACGACAAGCTGGCGCTCCTCGATGAAATGAACGCCTTTGCCGTGACCGTGTCGCTGCGGTCCGACCTGCTGGCGGAAGTGACTATCGAGGCGCTGCACGATTACCTGGCGCTGGTGCGGCGGATGCCGTCGCTTGACCAGATCGGTCGGAACCTGTGGCTGCAGACCGGGCTGATCACCGGCCGTAACTTCCGCAACATCCTGCCTCTCTTCGAGGTTTTCGGCTATGCCCTGCCGGGCGATATGATGCAGAGCGCCCTTGCCTTCACCATCGCCCAGGAGAAGAGCAACCGCGGCCAGCACCGGCTGGCGGAATGCGTGCGACGCTACGGTTCTCCCGAAGTGATGATCCAGTTCCTGATGATGCTGGCCCAGCGCGGCTCGGACCTCCTGCAGGACAGCGGCTTCCTGCTGCGCTTCCGCAAGGTGCTGGCCTCGGAGCAGCTCGGCCCGCTGCAGCAAGCGATCGGCAGCGCGGTGATCAAGCGCATCGCCGCGACGCAGGATCCCAAGGAGGCCTTCAAGGACGCGCTGGTCGCAGGCGACCGTGACCGGCTCCTGGACTTGTTGGGTGACCGCACGGAAATGCGCAAGATCGACCTGTTCAAGTGGATGGACAGCCTGCGCAGCCATTCCAACGAGCTGCGCGCCGCGGCGCTGCCGGCGGCCGAAGTGGCCTCGCCGCAACTGTCCGGTGTCTATGCCAACGTGCTTCTGGCCACCAGCTTCGCCGATATCGAGACCCTCAAGCGCCTCGATGCGCGCGGCTTCCTCGAGGACCAGAGCGATCTGAGCATTGTCGCCAAGAAGACCATCGGCCTGGACGCGCCGCTCGACGAGTTCCTCGCCCAGCGCTTCGAGGGCACCGGCATCGCGCCGCTCAGGATGCGCGGCAGCACCACCGCCGAGGTCTTCGCCAACGCCGCCGAGGCGACCGCCGGCGGGGCCGCCAGCGAAGGCGGTCCGAAGGTCTCGGTGATCATCTCCGCCTTCAACCCGGACCTCGAGCTGTTCCGCATGTCGCTGGACTCGGTGCTCAATCAGACGCACCGCAACATCGAGATCTTCGTGGTCGACGATGCCAGCGAGCCCGACAGCAGCGCGGCCCTGGCCGAGATCTGCGCCGAGCACCCGCAGGTGATCTACCGGCGCATGGCTCAGAACTCTGGGCCCTACATGGGCCGCAATCTTGCGATCGCGGAATCCACCGGCAGCTTCATCGCGATCCAGGATGCCGATGACTGGTCGCACCCGAGCCGCTTCGCCGAGCAGCTGGCCGCCTTCGAGGCCGAGCCGATCCTGCAGCTCGTCACCTTCCCGCACGTGCGCGTCGATCGCTACGGCGAAGTCCAGATGGAGGCCGGGTTCACCATCCTGGGCGATGGCCCGATGACCTCGATGTTCCGCAAGAGCGCCTTCGAGACGGTCGGCTCCTTCGCGCAGGTCCGCTCACGCGGGGATGTCGAGATGCGCGAACGCATCATCAGCTACTTCGGGGGCCACACCCTGACCGAGCTGACCCTGCCGATGATGCTCTGCCTCGCGGACAGCAAGACGCTGTCGCAGCAGACCAAGAGCGACAAGTTCGAGTACCTGCAGCTGTTCCGTACCAGCATCAGTTCGCGTCACGACCTGTCTGCGCTGCGCCGGCAGGGGCTGCCGCTCGAGACTGCCCACAAGGTCGCGGTGCCCTTTGCGCTGCGCCCCCCGATGCCGATGCCCGCCGAGGACCAAGACCAATGAAGACCGATTACGGCACGATCGATATTTCCCTGACCTCGATGAGCTCGCGCATGTCGACCATCGCGCGGACGCTGCAGTCGATGCTCGATCAGGATTACGGGAACCTGCGCATTCACCTCTACCTCTCGCGCGATCCCTACCTGCTGGACGAGGGTGTCCCCGAGCTTCCGCAGGACGTTGCGGAGCTTCAGGCCAACTCCGGCGGCCGGCTGCTGGTGAAGTACTGCCCGAACTGGGGTCCGTACCGGAAGCTCCTGCCCTATCTGCGCGAGAACTGGGGGCGGTCGCGGCTGGTGGTGACGGCGGATGACGACACAATCTACCCGTCCGACTGGCTGGGCCGCATGGTCGAGGCCTACGACACCTACCGCTGCGTGATCGGCTACCGCGGCCACCGCATGCTGGTGCGCAAGGGCGAGTTGGCCCCTTACCGCAGCTGGATGAAATCACGCATCGAAGAAAACCCGAGCCCGCTGATCCTGCCGACCGGCAAGGACGGGATCCTCTACAACACGGCCTTCTTCCCGATCGGTGTGCTGAATGTCGAACAGGCGATGAAGATCGCCCCGACGGTCGATGACCTGTGGTTCCGCTGGCACCTGCTGTTGAACAACGTCGCGGTGAACATCATCAACGTCGACTACCGTGTGGGGACGTTCGAGGAGACCGACTACAGCTCGTCGCTCTACCTGAACTACAATAAGTTCGGCGGTAACGACACGGCCATCAAGGCGCTGGGGGAGTACTTCCAGAGCGTGTATGGACGGGATGTGATCGCGGCGAGCGCGTAAGGCTACGCGCTCGCTTCTGAGACCAATAAATACGGGCTCAGAATTTCGGGGTCGGGATTCTGTGCTCGGTGATCCATTTCTCAGTTTTTCCGATATCCTCGATATCGTGCACGTCGAGGCAGCCTTCAGTTACGTAGGGCTTGATCTTCTGTCCCATACATGGCCAAGGCGGCTGGCCATTGGGATCCCGGATGGCTTCTCTTCGCAGAGCCCAGATCGAGTGGTCGAAAAACAGGCATGTCGGTAGGTCCTGCCGGTTTGCGGATACCTTCCCTGCGTCTTCGACAAAAGGTTGCATGATGCCATCGACCAGCCTCTTGCCCCTGTAAGGGTGGTATTCGGACTGTTCATGCGAGGGGACTACTGCACTCAAAGATGGATCCGCCAACAGCTCATCAACGCAATCATCGATGATTTTTTCGCTGATGGTCCCGACATTGGCGTGTTGCAGAACGACGATATCAACAGGCCCGTCCCTTTCTATGATGTCGAGAGCATGTCGCACTGCATCTGAGCTTTGAGCCGTAGCGGTGCACAATTCAGGTGGGCGGCGGATCTCGACATAGCCGGCGGCGCCCGCCGTGGACAAGATGTCATCATCGTCGCTGCTGATATAGTAGCGACCGATGTGGCGGCTGCGAACCGCCGCGCCGGCAGCCCATTGCAGCAGCGGCACTCCGTGAACGGGCAGGATATTCTTGCCGGGCAGAGAACTTCCTCCTCGACCAATCATCAGTGCACAGATCTTGGGGGTCTTCGACATGGGGCCTTGTCTCCTTCTGCCTCGATACTGGCGAGGCTGTTATGCGGGTGAAATCTTGGCTTCTACAGGCGCGCGAAGGTTGTGCCCAGTTAAGAAATCGGTCAGCTTTCTCTGGAAATCGGGTGTTTTCACCCTCGAACAATGTTGCGCGGTCGCCTCTATGATCTCGGCGGTCATAGGCTGCGAATTCTTACGTAATTCGAGAACTCTGAGAGCGGTATGAGCAGCTTTGTGCGAAACCAGTAGTTCTTCGAACCAAGTCACGTGACGAGTGTCGACTGCCGAACCTCTCCGGAAAATGTCGTAGACATCGAGCAAAATCGCTTCGGCACGGTCATCCCCGGCGGAAAGCGTCGCCACGCCCAGGGCGAGCATGCTGAGTGCGAGGTTGAATGCGTAGGTGATTTTGAACTGCCCTTCGTACGCCTTGTAGTTGTCGCGCATCTCAAACAGCTTAGTCTGGGCCTGTTCCATGTCAGATCGGGAAATCCAGAAGTGCCATAGCGCGGTATCAAGAGAAAGGCGTGCCTGATAGTCGTCTTCACGGACACCGGATCCCGAAGATATCCCAGAAATAAGCGTTCGGATTTTGGGGGTCAAGCCAAGCACAAAACTGTCGATATCACCACGTTGCAGTTCAATGGCCTTGTAAATAAATATCACAAAACAGTTGGCGATATAAGCGTCGATCTGTTCATTTTTTTTGAAATTATGAGACTTAAGCGTGTCCATGCATGAAAAGAAAATAGTTTCGGCGTCGATACTGCGTCCACGCTTAAAGCTAATGCGCGATTTAAATTCATCGCTATTTTTAGGAATCCTCAGAGAGAGTGATAGTTGATTGGATAGCCAAGGGCACTCGGATTCATTCTCTCCCGATTTTATGGCGACTACGAGGCCACGGACTGGGCGGCTCTCAGTCAGGGCAAACCTGATGCCATAGAGATGTTGTCCATGAGCGGAGAGTTTTCGGGCCGAAGGACGAGTCAGCTTTGGCTTTAGTTCAGCGAGCTCAGGCACCTCTATGAGGCATTCGGACACCGTGATTTTATGCAGAACGTGTGGCTCAGCCTCTTCTGATACTTCTTTTATCAAGATCTCGGCGTTGTCTGGTAGAGGTGCTTTCGCGCCAATCTCGATGAGAAACGCGTCATTCCGTTGAATGCCAATGCAAACTGCCTCGGGCAATCCTACGGTCGTTGCGGAGGGCGCCGTTGGTCTGGAAATGTGATCAAGGATCAGCCCACTTACCTGCTTGCGCAAGCCATCATCAAAGAAAGATGTGTTGAACGGAAGACGTGCGGTGGCGCTGGCCTCGTACACTCCTGGCTGATCGGAAAGCGTGACAATCTGAGAAATAACCTCGTCCGATAATGTCCGAGCGGGACCGATTTCGATATCAAAGGGTAGAGAAAGATTCTTGACACGCTCAACATCTATGTCGACGCCGTTTCGGCGCATTTTGTTGGCGATAAAGTACATGAGGCATTGTGTATCGCTAATACGATCATTTACCCTGTCGGCGTTCCGGATTTCATTCAGAGGTACGCTGGTGTAATCAAGAATTGCTCCAATGACGGCATCTTCAATGCCCGTCTTGTTATCTTCATAAGAAATGCAGGCAACATTCTCTGATCCAATCCGATCCTCCCACATCTTCTGTATTCTCTTGAATTTGAGGTAAGCCGCATTCCTCCTGACAAACTCGCCAGGTTCCCTGAATTCGTTACCCCGATGTATCTTCTCGCGATATTGGGATTGCAGGTAATCGATCGGATTCCTCGTGCATGCTATCATTTTGACATTGACGTCTGGAAAGGCGTCACAAATCATGGATGGATTAAGCCGAGGATTGAAAAAATTTTCGTGCATCAGGATATATGATTGGTACGGACCGGTCATTACCTCTTCCATCGCGGCCTTCCAGCGGTCCCCCAGCCCCTTGCAGATCCGCAATTCTCGCGACAAGTGAAGATGCCGTACACCAGTGCCCGGCATCTTTGTTTCGAGGCCAGATCTCACAACCTCCACACCATAGCTGTTCAGCAGCCCTACATTCTGGAAGATTGTGTTCTGCACTGAGGAGGTTCCGGTCTTGTGCATACCTCCATAGATGATCAAAGTTCGTACTTTATCTTGTGCTGTGGCGTCCATGCGCGTTCTCTCTAGGCTTGTCGGGGCGGCGCTGTCAGTGCATGTCCGAGCAAAGCGTGTCTTACTTGCGGAAGTACTTGTGGTGTTCGCTGGGCGCTACAGCCTTCTCCTCGGAGCCCATCATCACTTCGGCCTCACGGACCTTGGTGACGTAGTCGTGGAACTCGGAGGTGGTCAGGTCCAGCGCAACCGCATCGAAATGCGCCCAGTCGGTGTTACCGAACTTGACGTGTTTCTCGACCATCTTCGCTCCCGCAGCCACTGCCAGAGATGAGCCGTACCAGCCTTCGTCGTGGCTCGAATAGGCGGGCACGATGCGCGGGTTGCTCTCGGCCAAACGCGCGTAGTGCCGCACAACGCCGATATTGCAGTCATGTGCGGGCGTCGGATAGGCCGAGTTCGCCTGCATCAGATACAGTTTGGGGACATTTACAAAGGTCTCCAGAACCCAGTTTTCAAAGGCTTTGTCTGTCATTCCGGTGGATAGCACGATGTCGCAAGCGTCACTCTGCGCCACACGCGACAGATAATCGGTATGTTCCGAAATTGTCGAGGGGAGCTTGATCATCGGCGGCTTGAAGTCGAGGATGAACTTGTAGGACGGTTCATCCAATATTGAGGCAAACCATTTGATCCCGAGCTTTCCGCAGAGCTCGTTCAGGAACTCGAAGTCCTCCCCCGAAAGCTCAAGTTGCCGGCGATAATCACCAAATGTCTCACCAAAAGGCGATTTATAAGCGGCGCCCAGCTGCTCTGCAGAGTAAAAGCTCTCCGGATCACGTTTCTGCACTTTAATATAGTCAGCACCAGCTCCGGTAGCGATGCGAACCATCTTTTCGAGGCGCCCACGGTCACCGAAATGGTTGGTGGTCAGCTCGGCGATGACATCGACGTTCCAGTCTTGCTCGGCATGCGCATGCGCACCCGAAGGTGAGAGTTCAGCCACCAGATCATGAGGCGTTATCCGAGAGTAACTCCGCACGCCAACATGGTGGATCTCCACTTCACTGCCTTGAAGCATGTAAAGCGCGTTCAGCAGGAAGTTCTCCTGCATTCCGATGACCAGATTGCGGCTCTGTTCGTCCCCTGTTTCGTAGTGCCGGCCGGTGATCTCTGCATACCCCTCCTGTGGAGAGAAATCGAAGCCGAGCATGTAGACCTTCTGGCGGACACCGCGCATCTTCGCCACTGCGAGCGCAATTTTCAGTGCCGAGATGAACAGAATGTCTTCGACCGCTAGATCCCCTGAAAGAAGCCGTTGCATCATCAGGTCGCTACTCTCCTGCTGAAGCCGCTTGTACGGTACTTTCAGCAGCTCGGCGCCGTTGCTCGGTCGAAAATCTGTTGAGGTCACATAAAGGTGCGCCCGCTCGCCTGTTTCGGCTAAAGCCTGCTTCACCCAATCGGCGTGGAAGATGGTTATATCCGTCGGATGGATACGCTCGGCGTCGTTGACGCCAATTACCAAAGAGCGAGCTAGGATTTCTCCTGGAACCTCATTCGCAGAGGGCCCCTTCCCCAGAATGAAGATCGTGTCGGTGCCGTATATCGACGCGATACCGCTGATCTGCTTCAAGGAATCTTCCATCATATTCTTCCCCATTCAGAAATACTTCGCAGCCCGCTTCTGCAGCGAGCGCAACGCCTGCAATCAAGTCCCAACTCTTTGCGCCTTTGGGATTCACGAACCGTGCATAAGAACCACGGATGACGTTGAACAGGTTGTAGACGGCGCATCCCATGATACGCCCTTCGGCAGCTTCACTAAGGCCCTCACCAATCTTGCTGTTGTAGGAGGACGAGAACCCAACAATCCTCGAGCGGGGAATCTTTGGAATGCTTGCGCTTTTCATTACCTCGCCCAGCTCCGGCATAAGCAGCATACTGCCTGCATGAGACGATCCCTTCCAGATCGACAACGAGGTGCCCCATTCTTTGAGGCCTGAGCAGAAGTTCTCTGTCCCGTCAATCGGATCGAGTACGGCAACCCAACCATCAGGGGTCCGCTTCCCGGATATGCCGCTTTCTTCACCGATGAATGTCAGATCAGGTAACCGAGCATCAAGGAAGCTCCTGATCGCGTTTTCGAGGTATATGTCAGCGGCAGTGACTGGGCTGTCATCCGGCTTCCAAATGATATCGTATCGCTTTTTCAATAGGTTAGGAAGCTCTGAGGCTATCAGGCTTTCCACTCCAGTCAGTATGTTTTGTATCTCAGGCTTCATCGTCTCTCCGGTGTCATCCTTACGGTGTCGTCGTCTCTTCGAAAGTCATGGCCTAGAAAAAACACTTGATTGTGTCGACGCCATCACCTCCGCCAGCTCCCGCGCCCGGTGATCGAACGTATGCCCACCCAGAACGATCGCGCGGGCTTCGGCGGCGCGGGCGATCCAAGCGTCGGGGTTGGCCAGGGCGTCTCGCACCTGGGCCTCGAACTCCTCGACGGTGCTGGCTGTGGCGATGGTGTCGCCGAAGATCTCCGACAGGCCCAGGACCCGGTCGGTCAGGATCGGGGCGCCGGCGGCAGAGCCGTCGAACAGGCGGTTCGACAGGAATCCATTGTCGCGCATGCTGTCCCAGTGATCGTTCAGCAGCAGCAGGTGTCCCGCGTAATACCCCGGAAGCTCCGCGTTGGGGATGTTCTGCGCGCGCACCAGCTCGCCCGGAACAACGTCCTCCCAGCCGCCACCGTAGAGCTCCAGCGGCAGGTGTCGTTCCAGGCACCAGTGCACCATGGTGCGGTACTCGCGCCGGGAGTTGCCGACGAAGAGACAGGCCTGCTTGCGCTCGGGCGGGAAGTCGGCGCCGAACAGCTCGGCGTCGGTTGCCTGGTGCAGCGGTGCCGCCTGCGACACGCCGCGCGAGCGCAGCTCGGCGCAGTAGATGTCCGAGGCCACGCCAACATGGTTGTAGTCGGCATACTCGTCGAAGGGGATCCGGTCCGGATGTGAGATCAGCCACATGATGTTGAGCTTCGCCGGGTCGGTCTTGTAGCGGTGCCGGCCGCGCAGGACGATGGTCACGTCCTCGTCGTCGGGACGGTCGTACCAGCTGTCCTGACAATCGACCGAGGCGCGCATGCCGATCTTCTCGAAGGATTTCCGCAGCGAATTGGCGAAATGGTAATCACCCCAGGCCGGTGCATCCTTGAGCGTCGGGCAAGAGATCTTGATGCGGATTGACAGCGGCGCACGCTCGGGGGCCGAGACGCGCAGCGCCGGGCTCCGACCGGTCATGCCGCCGGCGGGGAAGAGCCCGCCCTCGAGCAGGCAGTCCGAGCCGACAATCCCGACGCGCACCATGGTCCGGCGGGCCGTCTCGGACAGGCTGGCGGGCAGGATCAGGGTAAAGGCCCCGTCCGCATCGGCGCGGGCGGTGGCAAAGGCCAGGATACCCTCGGGGCCCCAGGCCACGACGGCTACGTCGCGTTCCGGCTGCTCGAGGTCGCAGGCCAAGCCGCGGACCACGAGGTCCGACACGCCGGTGACGCGGCCCTGCCAGCCGCCCCGGCGCAGCCGCAGCGGCGAGCCGGGCAGGGGGCTGCCGTTCCGCGACAGCTCGATGCGCAGTTCACGGCCGAGCCGCGGCGCGAGCGTCAGTTGAGCGCCCTCTGCAGCCACGGTCTCGCCGTTCACCCGTGCCTCGAGCGGGGTGCCGGCGGGTTGTCCGGTCAGCAGCAGCCCCTCATGCAGCAGAGGAACGGGGCGGGGATGCGGGATCTCAGTCATTCAGATGAACCTCCGGGCGGACGGCGCCGGTCGCGACAAGCTGCAGGAAAACGGCGAGGCGCTGCTGAGCCAGCTCGGGATGCTCGGCAATGCGATGGGCGGTCCGGCTGGCCTTTGACAGGCGTTCGGTATCCTTGTCGCTGTTCAGAAGCTTGGTGGTCTTCTCGAAGATCCAGCTAAGCCGGTCCTGCTCGAGCGGGTAGGCGCAGCGAGTGCTGATGAGCTCGTCCGACAGCGGACCGGGGCGCAGGGCCAGCGGGACAGCAGCCGCCTGCAGCGCCGTCAGCAGGCCGAAGCTTGCCATCGATAGCGCAGATCGAGGTGCAAGCACCACCGCCAGGGCGGCGCGCGACACGGCCTCGGCCGAGGCATCCTGCCCGGGCGCTGTGGTCTCGATGCGGTTAGCCGTGATCCGGGTCCAGCCCTCGCCGTCGGCGGCGGGCGCCATCAGCGCCTCGAAACCGCGCGGACGTAGCTGTGCGGCGATCTCCTCGGCGGAGGGGGCCTCGCCGGCGCCGGGTAGCACCACCACCAGGTCGCGCCGCGCCGCCGCGGTCACGCCGGCCAGCGCGGGAACCGGCAGAGCGCCAAGGTGGAAGTGTACGGGCGGGTCCTGCACGCTGCGCAGCGCCAAGCCGGCTGCGCCCAGTTCGAGCCGGAAGAGCTGGTCGGACGGCAGCGCCCGGCGCAGGGCGGGCAGGGCCGGCGCGTCGTCACCGATCCAGATCACGGCGTGGCCACCCTGCAGCACCGACAGCAGGTAGGCCAGCCGCTCGGGCGTGCCCAGCAGACCCGAGAGCTCGGCATCGTGGCTCACACCCTCGGGCAGGGGCCCGGCAGGGGCAGTCCCGGAGACGATCTCGACATCGGCATAGGCGGCGGCGAGCCCGCCCAGCGCCTCGGCGGCAGGCAGGTCCGAAGCCTTGGCACAGATCAGTGTCAGCCGCTCGCGCGCAGGCCAGTCAAGATCCAGCGTCACGTGCGCCTCCTCGAGCCGGGCGCGGGTCTTGGCATTCACGAGGTTCTGCGCGTTGCCGCCCATGTGCAGGTGCGTCACCTGCCCCCAGGCTACGTTGCGCCGGTAGTAGACCATGGCGTGATACACCGCGACGGGCCGGAACACCGAGGTGTAGCGCAGCATCAGGTCCCAGTCCTGCAGCCGGGGCAGCTCGCCGTCGAAGCCGCCAAGCCAGTCGTAGACCCGGCGGTGATGCACGATGGTGTTGAGATCCATGAAGTTCTTGTGGGACAGTGCCACCGGGTTGAAAACCGGGTGCGAGATCGCCTCGAGATCGACACGGCTGCCCACGGTAACCGTGTCGAGATAGCCGCTGAAGGCGATCTGGGTGCCCGGGTCTTGCAGCAGCTTGCGCAGCATCAGGTCGAGAAAATGCGGATTCCACAGGTTGTCGCTGTCGAGATAGGCGATGATCTCGCCCCGGGCGAAGCGCAGCCCCTTGTTGCGGGTGCCCGCGCCGTTGCTCTTGGCGAACTGGAAGTAGCGGATGCGCGGATCGTCGAATTGCTTGATGACCTCGGGGGTCTTGTCGTCGCTGGCATCGTCGCAGATCAGCAGCTCGAAATTGTCGTAGCCCTGGTCCAGCGCCGACTGGATGGCGTCGCCGATGGTGTAGGCGCGGTTGTAGGTGGGCATGATGATGCTCACCAGCGGCTTGCGGGTCAGCGGATAGCTGCGGATGAAGGCGCGGGCGCGGGCCTCGTCCTCTTCCAGCGCCAGTCGTGTCTCGGGTTCGAGCCCGAGGCGGGCCAGCCAGGCAGCATAGACAGATGTGGCCGGCTCGCGTCCGGCCGTCGGCAGGCCGAGCCGGGCCACGTGGACTTCGGGGGCCGGTGTCATCGTCCCTGCCGCGGCGTCCGTTTCGGTGCCGGCCAGAGGCAGCACGCCCTCGCCGAGATGGAGCCAGACCGCGAAGGCGCAAGGCACGCGGCCGGCCTTGATCGCGCGGTCGATCGCCGGGAAGGCACGGCGCGTGCCGGCCTCGTCGAAGGCTGGCAGGGGCGAGGCCCCGGCGGCATGGCCCGAGGAGGCGTAATGCTGCAGCGCCTCGCTGGGACCGGTGTCCGTATCGCTGCGCCCCATATGCGCCAGCCCGTACCAGACTGCGTCGAACAGCGTGCCGGGATCCTTGCAGAAAGCCTCGAATCTGGCCCGGATCGTCGCAAGCCGCTCGGGGTCCGACAGGGTGCGGTCCGAGATCTCCTGGGCCAGCGAGGGGATCACCTCGCCCTCGCCGGCCTCGGTGATCGCGCAGGTGGCCAGGCGGCGGGACGTGCCATCCGCCAGAAGCTCCAGAAGGGACAGCTCCGTCACGCCGTGCGGCACCGGGAAGGAAAAGCGGTTGCTCGGACGCGGCTCGCCATCCGGGGACGGATCCGTGCGGGCATGGTCAGAGCGCGTCTCGAGCAGGCGCCGGCCGCCGGTCTCGACCGCCAGGTCGATCTGCAGCGGCAGGCCGCGGTCGTCGACGATGCTGCCGTGGAAACGCCGGCCGAGCATCGCGGTCTCGACCACCTGCGGCAGGCCCGAGGGCGCCAGGCGGATGTTCAGCGGGCTGCCATCGAGCGGCGCCCCGCTGCCGGGATGTTCGACGCTGACCTGGTGCCAGGCACCGTCGCGCAACGCCTCGGGCACCGGGCATTCGAAGCCGCAAATGTTGTCGGCGAGGAACCCCGAGACCGGCCGGTCGAGCGGCACGGTCACCGGCGGCGCGTCGCCGAAGCGCAGCCGTACGTGGCGACCGGGCCGCGCCCAGCCGGCGATCACCCCGGCGCCGGGGCGCAGGAAGGCGACGCCCTCGAAACTGGCCGCCAGCTCGACCTCGCCGCCGGGCAGCATGCGGTTGCTGTCGTTGTCGATCACCCGGATCCGATGCTTGCGCCCGTCCAGCGCCGCCTCGGGCAGCGCGACGCGGAAGCCGCAGTTGAGCCGGGCATGCCCTGCCTCCTGCACGTCCTGGCGCGGCTGGTCCGCCACCGCCATGCCGGCCACCTCGCCATCGACCAGGATGCACAGGTCGACCGCACGTCCCGGGTCCGCCGGATCCTGCACCCAGCCGATGATGCCGCCGGTGTCGATCTGCTCGACTCCGCCGGCGAGCGGAAACGGGGGCTCCTCGGGGGTGGCCGGGGCTGCGGGGGCGATCTCGGGCAGCTTCTCCTCGGGAGCGGGCTCCGGCAGGCGGACGCGCAGCGCACCGCCCTCGATCACCGTGCCGGACGCCTTGGCACGGATCGTCAGGGACACCTTCTTCCCGGCGGGCACGTCGCGCGGCAGGGTCAGCGAGAAGCCGCAGGTCAGGGCGGGATGGCCGGCATCCTGCACGTCCGGGCGGTCGATCTCGGCCAAGAAGACGGCGCGGACCTGGCCATCGACCAGCAGCTCCATCTCCAGCGGCCGATCAGGAGCCTTCACGTCATAGGCCCACCCCGAGAGCGTCCGCTCCGCCACGCCTTCGACATAGCCTGAAATCTCGCTGCCGGCGGCTGTTTTGTCGGTTCCTGCCATTCGTTCCTCATGCAGCCGCGCGCGGCCTTGAATGCTGTCCTGGAAAAGGCCTTTTCGAAGCGGATCCTGATTGGATCCGCCCGCCGTGTCACCCCCGGCGCTGAAGCTTCTGGTTCATCTCGCGCATCCGCCTCATCCGCTCGCAGATGCTGGTGACGAAGACCTTCACCTGCTCGGGGGTGAACTCCAGATTGCCCTCATCAGAGGGCGGTTCCTTGACGTCGAAGCGATAGTGGTGATCCGCGGGCAGGGCGGCGTTGACCACCCGGATTGGGGGTTGCAGCCGGTCCCAACAGGCCTGCTGCACCTCGACGGAGGGACGGATATCGTCCGGGTCCACGTCGTGCAGCTTCTCGCAGAGCGGATCGCTGATCAGGTCGCCGCATTTTCCCAGGTGGGCATTGAACGCCATCTGCAGTTCGAGCTCGGCCCGGGTCATCGAGCGGTTCACCCGCGTCGCCTTTGGCGCCACCAGCGTGCCCTCGGGCACCCCGAGCCAGCTCTCGGTCTCGGCCAGCAGGCTCTTGCGACAGGCCGAGTAGTTGCGCAGCGTGACCTCGAACCCGTCCACCGGTTGTACCGTGCGCAGGAATTTCGAGACCAGCGCCGGAAACTTGTAGGCTTGGTAGGCGGCCTCGATCGGGTCGGTCTTGCCGCCGCGCTTCACGCCTTGCTGCCACAGCGACGAGGCGTGGCCCATCGGATCTCGCACGAAGAGCAGGATGGAGATGGTGTCGAACCCGGCGGCGCGGGCATCGTCGATCAGCCGCTGCGGGTCGTTCAGCTTGACGAACTCCGAGAACAGCAATTCGCTGGAGAAGAACAGGTGCTCGGTACCGTCGGCATGGGGGCCCAGCGTCCTGGCCAACGCGCCGGGCTGCGAGACGAGCCCGGTGCCGTTGCCCGAGGTGATCTGCAATTCGTCGGTGACGTTCTCGTCGGCTCCCGAGCCGTAGATGATCCCGGTTCCCGCCAGTCGCGCACGGCTCAGTCGAAAGCTCGACTGCAACATGCTGGATCCGGTCTTGCCATGCCCGATGTGCAGCAAGAGCTTCCGCATTCGTAGTTCCTTCGTCCAGCTTTCCGGGCAATTCCGGGGGCCGGTTTTCATCCTTAGTGCATCCCTACCGGTTCGTCCATCGACACACCAGAGCGGTTCCGGCCGTTGCCAGACCGGTCGGCGAAATCTGTCCGGAAATGCCCGATTTCCGACATCCCCTCCAAAGCTGCGGTTAAGCCCGCGCCACCAGTGTCGGCGGCGTGGGGGCACTTCGAAACCGAGGGGTGCCATGGTTTCAATCCGGCATGTCGGGACTTTCGACGACACCAACGCAGCCTTTCTCACCGGCGTCGGCGGCAGCGTCCTGCACGAGACCGCGCAGGGCCCGGTGCTCTATCTCTCCACCAGCCTGGCCATGGGCATGACCGCGCTGCGCGTCGAGGCCGACGGGCTGAGCCTGCTCGACCGCGAGGGCGTCGGCGGCAACGCCGTCGCCGGGATGGCCGCGGATCTCGCGCTGCTCGACCTGCCAGAGGGCGTCCGGCTCATGAGCCTCGGCCGCGCCACCGCCGCGCCACAGGCGCTGGCGATCGCGTCGCAGGGCGGACTGTCGGCGCCGCAGGACATGAGCTTTGCCGAGCCGCGGCCGCCGCTGGCCGAGGCGGTGACGATCGAGAGCGGCGGCAGCGCCCAACTCTACGCCGTGCATGCCCGCGAGCCGGGGCTGCGGATCTACGACCGCGGCACTGACGGGCTCTGGACCGAGAGCGGCAGCCTGCGCAGCTCCGGGCACAGCGATGCGCCGGGCACCGGCCAGCATGACATCCCCGCCCTGGCCAGCCTTACCCGCGGCGACGTCAGCTACCTCTTCGCCGCCAGCCAGACCGACGACTGCGTGCTGAGCTACCGGCTCGGCGCCGACGGGCTGCCCGAAGCCGGTTTCGCGCTCGGCGCCGGGCAGGGGGTGGGGCTGGCCATGCCCACCGCCCTCGCGGCGGTGGAGAGCGGCGGGCAGGGCTACCTGATCGCCGCCTGCGCTTCGTCCTCCTCGCTCGCCGTCTTCTCGGTGGCCCCGAGCGGCGCCTTGGCCCTCACCGACCACGTGATCGATGGCACCGACACCCGCTTCGCCGGGGCCGGGTTGCTCGAAACAGTCAGCGTCGGCGAGCGGGTCTACGTTCTGGCCGCCGGCAGTGATGGCGGGCTCACCCTGCTCACCCTGCTGCCGGGCGGTCGATTGCTCGAGCTGGCCACCATCGAGGACCAGCCGGGGATGACGCTGGGCCGGATCGGGGGGCTCGAAGCCACGGTGATCGGCGACGAGCTCCACGTGCTGGCTGCCGGGGCCTTCACCCCCGGGGTGACCCAGCTCGCGATCGATCTCGGTACGATCGGGGAACTGGTCGCCGGCGCTGCCGGCGCCGAGCGGCTGAGCGGCGGCGACCGCGATGACATCCTGCTCGACGGTGCTGGCCGTGACACCCTGTCGGGCGGCGACGGCACCGATGTCTTCGTCTTCACGGAAGACGGCGAACGCGACACGATCCTCGACTTCGACCCGGTGCAGGACCGGCTCGACCTGAGCGCCTTCGGGCGGCTCTACAGCCCCGACCAACTCGAGATCTCGGGCACCTCCTACGGCGCGGTGCTGCGCTACGAAGACGAGGAGATCGAGCTGCACACCGCCGACGGCGCGCGGCTCTCCGCCGCCGACATCGCCGAGTGGCGCATCGTCGGCCTGTCCCACGTCGCCCCCGAGAGCAGCCCGAAATCCCGCAGCCTGTCACTCGGCCCGCTGCCTTCGCCCGAGGAGCTGGCGGCGGAGGCCACGCCCCCCGCGCCGTCGCCGCCCCCTCAGCCCGAGACGCCACCCGAAACGCCGCCTGAAACCCCTCCCGAGACACCGGAAACCGAGGCTCCGCCGCCTCCGCCCGCCACCGAAACCAGCGGCGGCACGGTCTCCGGTGGCCCCGGCGACGACTTGCTCGCCAGCGGCCCCGGAGCCGATACCTTCGCCGGCGGCGGCGGCAACGATACCGTCGATTACGACAGCGCTGCGGCCGGGCTGCGGGCCGATCTCGACGCGGCGTGGAGCAATTCCGGCGAGGCCGCAGGCGACCGCTACGTCTCGATTGAGAACCTCTCCGGGTCGCGCTTCGCCGACTCGCTGCTCGGCGACGGGCAAGGCAACCGCCTGCTCGGTGCCGGCGGTCACGACCGGATGCTCGGACGCGCCGGCAACGACACGCTGGAGGGCGGCGACGGTCGCGACACCCTGTCGGGCGGCGAGGGGGACGACGTCCTGTCGGGCGGCGCCGGGGCTGACGACATCGCCGGCGGCAGCGGTATCGACACCGCGGTGTTCGAGCAGTTCACCCGCGGGGTCCGGGTCGATCCGCGCTGGCCCGAGCTCAACACCGGTGAAGCCGCCGGCGACCGGCTGCATTCCATCGAGAACATGCGCGGCGGCAGCGGCGCCGACAACCTGCGCGGCGAGATCGGCAGCAACGTGCTCTGGGGCGAGGGCGGCGACGACTGGCTGTTCGGACGCTGGGGCGACGACACGCTGCATGGTGGCGAGGGCGACGACGTATTGCGAGGCGGCAGCGGCGGCGACCTGCTGGATGGCGGCAGCGGGCGCGACGTGGCCGATTACCGAGATTCCTTTCCCGGGCTGCGCATCGACCTCGCCGACCCGGCCCGCAACACCGGCATCGCCGCCGGTGACCGCTACACCGCGATCGAGGATCTGGCCGGCACGCTGCGCGACGACAACCTGAGCGGCGACCGGCAGGGCAACCGGATCGAGGGGCGCAGCGGCAACGACCGGATGTTCGGCCGCGAGGGCAATGACAGCATGGATGGCGGCGAGGGCGACGACCTGCTGGTCGGCGGCGATGGCAACGACGTCTTCCTGTTCACCGGTGGCAACGACACGATCACCGATTTCCAGGACGGCAGCGACCGCCTGCTCATCGATCCGGGCCTCGCCGAGGCAGGGCTCGACGCGATCCTGCAGAGCGCGCGCGTGGTTTCCGGCGACACCGTGCTGAGCTTCGGAGAGGGCCAGTCGCTCACCCTGTCAGGGGTGTCCGATCCTGACCTGCTGGACGGGGACATGGGCTGGATCTGACGTCGCCGGGCGAAAATCCGGCATCGCGATGGCACGCTCCGGCCATGAAACCACCACAATAATTAGCTAGCCGTCGGCTGAAGGCTACCAAGCGTTGCAACGAAGCAACCAGTCCGGGGCAGAGAAAAGCCGCCGCACGGAAAAGATGTACCGCTGAGTCACCGCTATTATAGCTTCCGTAAGAAAAAGACATTTAGACATTTGAGAGTAACCAGGGACAGTCACCGGGGCCAGAGCAGGCGGGGTGACAAACTGAAATCAGGGATCACCGCAGAATGCCTACGAGCCGTTTGACCACCGGCGCCGATACCGTGATCGGCACCTCCGGAGCCGACATTGTCGAAGTTCCCAGCAATAACGCCAATTTCACCGAAGCCGACACCATCACCGCAGGGGCCGGGCTGGACACGATGATCTTCGAGCGCGCTCCGGCGCTCTCCGTCGGTTCGGCCAAGTTCGCCAACACCACCGGAATCGATGTTCTCGACGTCACCGCCTCCAGCGCGGTAACCCTGATCTTCGACAATTCCGTGCTCGACCAATCCGACAGCGGCACCGTCGAGATCCGCTTCGACGGGGACCCGCTGGCGCTGGACCTGCGTACCATCAGCGCGGCCCAGGCGGGCTACGTGGTCAACGGCACCGGCACGGTCACGCTCTATGACGTGCTCGAGCAGGTGGTGACCGTCGCCGATGGCGTGAACGGCACGATCGAGGGCGGCGCCAACCGCGACATCCTGCTCGGCGGAACCGGCAACGACACCCTGACCGGCAACGCGGGCGAGGATTCCCTGTCCGGCGGCGCCGGCAATGACAGCCTTGTCGGCGGTGCCGGCTACGACCTGATCGCCGGCGGCGCCGGCACCAACACGCTCACCGGCGGGGCCGAGTCCGACACCTTCGTGATCGCCCCCGGCAGCACCGACACGATCACCGATTTCGACGCGACCGATCCGTTCGAACGCATCGACCTGCGCGCCTTCTCGGGGATCTCGGGCTTTGGCGACCTGACCCTCGCCCAGAGCGGCAACGATGTGGTCGTCACCGTCAACAACAGCACCTCGGTCCGGCTTTCCAACGTGCAGCTGGCACAGCTCGACGCCAGTGATTTCGTCTTCAGCGGAGACACCGTGGAGACCCTGGCCCAGGGCCTCGGGCCGGCGGCCGGGTTCCGCTTCACCGACGCGGCCGACAGCTTCACCGGCGGCGCCGGCACCGACATCTTCGAGATCATCGGCAACTACAACAAGCTCTCCAGCGCCGACACGTTCGACGGCGGCGCCGGCACCGATGTGCTGCGCGTCTGGGGCGACACCCGCACCGTGAGCTCGGCCAAGGTCAGCGGCATGACCTCGGTCGAGGTCATCGACATGTCCGGCAGCACCGGCTCGCCGGCGGCGGTGATCGACGCCGCGATGGTGGCACAATCCGACACCAACTCGCTGCTCATCAAGACCGGCGCAAACACGCTGTTCCTCGACACCGAGACCGCCGGCGATGCCGACGCGGTGGTGGTCGAGGGCACCGGACTGGTGACGCTGGTCAACAGCGACGGCCAGTCGGTCACCCTCTCCGACGCCTATGGCGGCCAGGTCCAGGGCGGCGGCCGCGACGACGAGATCGAGGGCGGAGCCAAAGACGACCAGCTTCTGGGCGGCGCGCGCCACGACGTGATCAACGGCAATGGCGGCGACGACACGATCAATGGCGAAGAGGGCGCGGACACGATTTCCGGCGGTGCAGGCTCGAATACCGTGACAGGCGGCGCCGATACCGACCGCTTCATCGTCACCTCGGGCGAGACCCTGACGATCACCGATTTCGATGTCTCCGATACCTTCGAGCGCATCGACATGCGCGCCTTCGCCGGCCTGCGCTTCAGCGATCTCAATATCACCAACAACGGCGGCAATGCCCGCGTCACCGGCATCCCCGGCGGCACCACCCTCACCCTCAACGGGGTCTCCGCCGGTGCTCTCTCGGCCGGTGACTTCCTCTTCGACAACGAAGCCGACTCTCTCTACTTCTACCTCTCCGACGGGGTCGACGTGATCAATGGCGGTGCCGGCGACGACATCATCGACCTGCTCGGCAACATCGCCCAGCTCGATGCCTCCGACAGCATCGACGGCGGTGCCGGCATCGACACGCTGCGCGTGTTCGGTGCCGACCGCGAGGTCAGCCCCGAGCGGCTCTCGGCCCTGACCTCGGTCGAGGTGATCGATTTCAGCCAGGCCACCGGCAACAGCGCCGTCACCATCACCGCCGATCTCGTGGCCAGCTCCGGGCCCGGCACCATCACCGTGCGCCACGGCGACACCAGCCTGCTGATCGACACCGCCGAGCTCGATGCCGACCAGGTCATCGTCGAGGGCGCCGGCGCGGTCACCCTGCGCAACACCAATGACCAGGGTGTCACCATTTCGAACGCCGTCGGCGGCGACGTCACCGGCAGCGGTCGTGCCGACGAGATCATCGGCGGCAACCGTGGCGACTCGATCTCCGGCGGGGAAGGGCGTGACACGCTCGATGGCGGCGCCGGCAACGACACGCTGCGCGGCGGCGACCACCCCGACCTGCTGATCACCGGGGCCGGCAACGACGTGCTCACCGGCGGCGGCGATTACGACAGCTTCAAGATCAGCGCCAACAACAGCTCGACCACGATCACCGACTTCTCGCCGCTGAACTTCCTCGAGCGCATCGACCTGACCGAGTTCACCGGCATGAGCGGCATGGGCGCGCTGACCATCACCGACACCGCCTCCGGCGCACAGGTCACCGGCGGCAGCCTCGACCTGCTGATCGAGGGTGTCTCGGCCTCCGAGCTCGACGCCGACAACTTCCTCTTCGCCGGCCAGGACCCGACGGTGTTCCACGTCGAGAACACCACCGAGATCAGTCGCCTGCAGGCGCTGCTGAACGATGCCCCCGCCGGCTCGACGATCTATCTCGAGGCCGGCACCTACGAGGTGACCGAGACGCTCTACATCACCCGCAGCGACATCTCTCTGATCGGGGCCGGCGAGGGCGAGACGGTCTTCGTCACGATGATCCCCGATGACGAGGCCTCGCCGACGCTGTTCGTGCAGAACGACGATCCGCTGAGCATCGATGTGGGCGGCGCCGGCGGCATCGCGCAGGACGCGGTCGAAGGCACCCGCACCGTTGTGCTCAATGCCGGCCACGGGCTCGGGGTGGGCGATCTGCTCTACATCACCCAGCCCAACGACGCCGAGTATCTCGCGGCCACCGGCAATACCGGCTGGGAAGAGCCCGAAGCAACCCCCGAGACCGAGGGCCGCACTTACTTGCGCGAGCAGCATTCGCGCATTGTCGCGATCGACGGCAACACCGTCACCCTCGCCGAGCCACTGGCCTACACTTTCGAGGCCGACGCCGCGATCGTGCAGCAGGACAACTTCCTCGAAAACGTCTACCTGACCGGCTTCACCATCGAGGGCCGCTGGGGCGAGCCCGATCCGTTCTTCTTCGACACCACGATGCCGGCCTGGGAATCCATCGCCGCTCTGGAACTCGACGGGGTCGAGAACTCGACCATCGAGGCGGTTACCGTCCTCAACCCGGCAGCGCATGCGTTCAGCTTCCAGCGCAACTACAACGTCACCGCGGACGATCTGCAGGCCGAGGGGGCCCACAACAAGCTGGGCGCCAGCGGCTACCATTTCTACCTGCAGGAATCCTTTGCCAACACCTTCACCAACCTGACCTCGATCGATGCCCGCCACGCGGTACTGACCTCGAGCTTCAGCGCCGAGCATTACAACTCGGTCCACATGCTGTTCTCGAACCGCGACATCAACTTCCACGGCAGCCCCGACAGCGACAACACCATCGTCGTCGACCGGCTGGTGATGGATTACCCGGCCGGCTCCGACCGGCAATGGGCGGCGGTACAGCCCGGGGTCTTCCCCGAGCACCCCTATTCCACCATCGAGGACAACGACGTCACCTTCCGCTACGCCCGCGCCGGCGAGCGGGATGACACCATCCACGCCCATAACGACGGCGGCTATATCGACGGTGGTGCCGGCGGCGATCAGATCTACGGTGGTGACGGCAACGACACGCTGGTCGGCAATGTCGGACGCGACACGATCGAGGGCGGTGCGGGCCGCGACCGCTTCATTCGCGACATCGACGATGACAACGACATCATCAATGATTTCGAGACCGGCACCGGCGGCGACATCTTCGTGATCCGCAACACCGCCTATAGCGCCTTCGGCGAACTCGACCTGACCCAGGTCGGCAACGACGTGTTCCTGGATTTCGGTCCGCTCGGCAACACCACCTTCCTCAACACCCGGGTCGGTGCCTTCACCGCGGCGAACTTCGTCTTCGAGCCGGGCGGCGACGGGCGCAACATCGTGATGCGCGCCTCCGAGCTGTTCGGCGTCGGAACTCAGGGCGACGATACCTTCGGCATCTCGCGCAGCCACCTGACCACGGCGCACGAGATCGTCGCCGGGGCCGGGTTCGACACGCTGCAGATCCGGGTCACCTCGTTCTATGGCAACCTCTCGGACTTCGGCACCTATTCCGGCATCGACGCGATCGACGCCACGCTGCTCGAGGGCAACACGCTGACCATCGACCAGCGCCTGACCGGCCAGTCGGACAACAACGTCCTCACGCTCTATGTCGGGGACCTGGACCGTCCGTTCAACCTCGACGTCAGCGGCGTTCCCTCCAGCCACAGGGTGCTGATCGACGGCACCCGCGAGGTGCAGCTCACCGGCGGCGGCTCACACACGGTGTTCGGAGCCAATACCGGCGCGCTGAACCTGATCGGCGACACCGGCAACGACTCGATCATCGGCACGCCGTTCGAGGACAGCATCGACGGCGGGGCCGGACGCGACACGATCAAGTCGGGTGACGGCGACGACACCATCGACGGCGGCGCCGGCAACGACGCCATGTATGGCGGCGCGGGCTCGGACACCTATTACGTCGATCACGGCAGCGACAAGATCTACGACAGCAACCAGTGGGCCGGCACCGACCAGGTGTTCTCGAGCGTGACCTTCTATCTCGGCAAGCCGCATCTCGAGAACCTGACCCTGACCGGCAGCGCCAATATCAGGGGCTTCGGCAACGGGCTCGACAACGTCCTGAGGGGCAATTCCGGCGATAACAGGCTCTATGGCAACTCCGGCGACGACGTGATCTACGGCGGCGCCGGCAATGATACGGTCGAGGGCTGGTACGGCGACGATACGCTCTACGGCGGTGCCGGCAACGACCGCTTCCTTGGCGGGCCGGGCTCGGATGTCTACTACATCACCGATGCCGGAGACACCGTGAACGAGAGCCGCTGGGCAGGCCGCGACACGATCTATTCGCAGGTCGACTTCGCGCTCGGCCAGGCCGGCCATATCGAGAACCTGGTGCTGCAGGGCACTGCCATCACCGGGCGCGGCAACGGGCTCGACAACCGCATCGAAGGCAATGCGCAGGACAATGTGCTGACCGGCAACAAGGGTCAGGACACGCTAATCGGCGGCGCCGGCGACGACACGCTGAACGGCGAAGCCGGCGGCGGCGACCTGGCGATCGGCGGCGCGGGCTCCGACACCTATATCGTCAACCACTCCAAGGACATCGTCGTGGAAGAGGCCAGCGATGCCGGGGTCGACCACGTCATGAGCAGCGCCGTCTTCCGGCTCGAGGGCAGCCACGTGGAGAACCTCACGCTGCTGTCGAACCGCAACATCTCGGGCTTCGGCAACGAGCTCGACAACGTCATCACCGGCAACTCGGGCTCGAACCAGCTCGACGGCGGTGCCGGCGGCGCGGACACGCTGATCGGCGGCGGTGCCAACGACATCTTCCATGTCCGCAGCATCGACGACGTGGTGATCGAGGAGGCCGGCACCGGCACCGGCGTGGCCGACGCGGTCTGGGCCTATGTCGACATCGCGCGGCTCGCCGACAACGTCGAGAACGTGGTGATCCGCGGCAACGGGGCGCTCGACGCCAACGGCAACGGGCTCGACAACATGGTGATCGGCAACAACGCCGTGAACGTGCTCGACGGCCTTGGCGGCAACGACACGCTGCGCGGCAACGGCGGCCCGGACCAGTTCGTCTTCAGCACCGCGCCAGGCAGCGGCAATGTCGACCACATCGTCGATTTCACCCATCGCGGCGACACCATCATGCTGTCGACCGGGGTGTTCAACAACAGCACCGCCGGGGCGCTGGCAGCGGATGCCTTCGTCAACGGCACCGCGGCGCTGGATGCCAATGACCGGGTCCTCTACGATCAGGCCAGCGGCCGGCTCTGGTACGACGCCAACGGCAGCGCCGCCGGCGGCAAGGTGCTCTTCGCCGTGCTCGGCAACACCCCCACCCTCGACGCCGACGATTTCGCCTTCTTCTGATCCAGCCACCCGGGCGCGCAGACTGCGCGCCCGGGTCTCGCGGTGCAGAGGAGGGCAGCGCGTGTTCGACCAGAACCCATTCATTCGGCCCGCCCCAGGCTGCCGCCCTCCGGGGCCTGCATTGCCCTGCCCTGAGACCTCCATGACCTGACAGATTTTCCGGCCCGCGGCCGGCCCATGCATTTCCAACGGACAGGACGACCCAATGGCACTGACCTATCAGGAACAATATCTGCTGGAACTGATCAACAAGGCACGGCTCGACCCGGAATGGGCCGCGGCACACTACGGGATCGATCTCAATGAGGGGCTGACCGCGGGCAGCCTCGACGGCAGCGCCAAGCAGGTCCTGGCCCCCAACGCCCTGCTCGAGACATCCGCCGAAGAGCATTCGCAATGGATGCTCGACACCGACACGTTCAGCCATACCGGCGAGAACGACAGCAGTTCGCGGGACCGCATGGAGGCGGCGGGCTACGTCTTCGTCCCGCCCTCGTCCAGCGGCGAGAACATCGCCTATCGCAGCACCGGCACCGATCCGAGCGAGACCACAGCAATGCTGCACCAGCAGCTGTTCCTGAGCGCCGGACACCGCGCCAACCTGCTTCATGGCCGCTTTTCCGAGATCGGACTCGGGCTGCTCACCGGCGGCTACACCCTGGACGGCTACGAGTACGAGGTCACCATGCTGACCGAGAATTTCGCCGCCAGTGCCGCCTCCGGTCATTTCCTGACCGGTGTCGCCCACAGCGCTGATGCCGAGGGCAATTTCGGCACCCCGATCGAAGGCGTGCTGTTCTCGGTGGCAGGCGGCGGCCGCCCCAGCACCGGCGCCTCCGGCGGCTACGCCCTCGGCGGGCTGCAGGACGGGCCGGTGACCGTCACCGTGCAGGATCGCGCCGGGTATTCGGCCAGCCTGCAGGTCCTGCTCGCCGGCGCCAACGCCAAGCTCGACCTCGTCGATGGCGCAGTGCTGCACAGCTCGGCGGATCTAGAGCTGGGCACCGGTGCCGCCGATGCGACCCTGCTCGGCGTCACCGGGCTGAGCCTGACTGGCAATGACGATCACAACCGGCTCACCGGCAACCGCGGCGACAACAGAATCGAGGGGGCCAGCGGCGACGACACGATCTTCGGCGGCGAGGGGGACGACACCATCCTCGGCGGCGACCGGCACGACAGTCTCTATGGGGGCGACGGGGACGACAGCATCGAAGGCGGAAGCGGGCACGACCGCATCCAGACCGGCGCCGGAAACGACGTTGTTCATGGCGGCGAGGGCAACGACACCATCACCGACACCAGCGGCAACGACAGCTTCTATGGCGGCGACGGCAATGACGGGCTGATCGGCGGTTCGGGCAGCAGCCATTTCGAGGGCGGCAACGGCCATGACGTGATGCGTGCCGGTACCGCCGGCGGGTATCTCTCGGGCGGCACCGGCCGCGACACGCTTGAGGGCTATGCCGGCGACGACACCGCTCTGGGCGGTGACGGGCCCGACATTGCCCGGCTGCGCGGCGGCGATGACCTCTACACCGATACCGGGCAGGGCGGCGAGTACGGCCGTGACCGGGTCGAGGGCGGCGAGGGCGACGACACCATCGCCACAGGCGGCGGCGACGACACCCTGCTCGGCGGAACGGGCCATGACGAGCTGCGCGGCGGCGAGGGCAACGATCTGCTCCATGGCGGCGAGGGTCAGGACAGCATATTCGGCGAGGGCGGCGATGACACCATCGTGTCGGACGGCGATTCGAGCTACTTTTTCGCCTCGGAGATGATCCGCGGCGGCGATGGCGACGACCTCGTGCAGATCACCGGCTATTCCGGCAGCTACAGACGGCCGACGATCATATACCTCGACAATGGCAACGACCGACTGGAGGACATCAGCGGCAGGGGAGAGCTGCGGATCTTTGCCGGAAACGGCAACGACACGCTCTCCCTGGACACCTCAGCGGAGGCCTTCGGCGGCGCGGGCAACGACCTGATCGAGACGCGTGGCTGGCTGACGCTGACCGCCGATGGCGGCGACGGCTACGACACCATCATCAGCCTGAGCGGCACCGACGACATCACCGGCGGAAACGGCCGCGATCTGGTCAAGATGGGGAATGGCCACGACATCTTCCGTGACAGCAACCAGGGGGGGGTGCACGGCTCCGACACCGTGCTCGGGGAGGATGGCAACGACACCATCAAGGGCGGGGGCGGCAACGACCTGTTCAAGGGCCAGAAGCACAATGATCTGATCTCTGGCGGCGACGGTCACGACACCATCGACGGCGGCCCCGGCAAGGACACCATCGCCGGCGGTCGTGGCGACGACCTGCTCACCGGCGGCAGCGAACGCGACCAGTTCCTGTTCCGCCCCGGCACCGGTCAGGACACCATCACCGACTACGAAACCGGCGTTGACCTGCTGCGCCTCGACCGGGCGTTCTGGAACGGCACGCCGCCTTCCGCAGAGCAGGTGATCGCCGACCATGCCTCGATCGAGGACGGCAGCGTGGTGCTCCGCGTCGGCACTGTCAGCGTGACCCTCGAAGGGGTGCGCGACACCGCCGGGCTGGCCGGAGACATCCTCTTCCTCTGAGAGGACCGCCACGGGTTTCGAGATTTTTCCCGCCATTCTGAAACCGGAAGGCGGGTTCCCACGTGGCTACGCACGAGACCCACCGAACCAGGGAGGACCTCGTGGCTCATCTAAACAGTTCCTTTACTTCTTATGAAACCTTCTTGAACCGCGCCGACAGCGTCTTCGCCGCGGATCTCATCGCATTGAACAGCTCCGGTGTCAGCGGCACCGCGATTTTCGCCATCGAGGAGACTGGCGACGGCACGGGCTACATCAACGTGGCCGTCAGCGCGCAGGGCACCACGCCCAATCAGGTCCATCTGCAGCATGTGCATGGCCTGTTCGACGACGACGGCAACCCGGCCAACTCCACCACGCCGACCATCGCGGACGACGCCGACGGCGACGGCATGGTCGAGGTGTTCGAGGGGCTCGGCCGCTACGGCGATATCATCCTGCCTCTGGCCAACGCCGATGGCGCGGCCCCGATGTCGGATCCCTATGGCGGTCTGTCCTTCGTGCAGTCCTACGCCATCGAGGACATGTCGAACTTTGTCAGCCCAGTCACCGGCAACCAGTACAGCTATGACGATCTGATCGATCTCACCCTGCGCGAATACGTGCTGCATGGCGTCGCTGTGCCGGCCGGGATCGGGGCAGGCACGCCCAACGAAGTGAATGGCAGCGGTGGCTACATCCCCATCCTGCCCGCCGCGGCAGCCGAGATCGAGACGGTGAGCCAGGACGAGGCCCTGCGCCTGCTGGGCGTCGCCCGCGAGGATGCGCAGGTTGTGGTGGCGCTCGGCGGCGGCGACACGGTCTATGATGCCGGGGTCGGCGACGACACGGTCTTTGCCGGGGCTGGCAACGACACCGTGATGGGCGGCGGCGATGACGACCTGCTGCAGGGCAATGACGGCGACGACATGCTCGATGGCGGCGACGGCATGGACACGCTCGATGGCGGCGCCGGACGTGACACCCTGCGCGGTGGCGACGGCGATGACAAGCTGCGCGGTGGCGGCGATGACGACACGCTGATCGGCGAAGCCGGCATGGACACGCTGGTCGGCGATGACGGCAACGACCTGATGCGCGGCGGTGGCGATGACGACACGCTGTCGGGCGGTCGTGGTAACGACGATCTCGGGGGCGGCGACGGTGCCGACAAGATGATCGGCGGGGTCGGCAACGACCTGATGACCGGCGATGACGGCAACGACAGCCTGATCGGCGGCAGCGGCATGGACACGATGTCGGGCGGCGCCGGAGATGACATGCTCATGGGCAATGGCGGCAACGACTCCGTCATGGGCGGCATCGGCCACGACCTGCTGCGCGGCGGTGCTGGCATGGACTATCTCGACGGCGGCGACGGCATGGACACCATCACCGGCGACGACGGCAACGACCGCGCCCGCGGCCGCGCCGGAGACGACCTGCTGTCGGGCGGCGCCGGAGACGACGCGCTCTACGGCGACAACGGCGATGACACCGCGCTCGGCGGTACCGGAAACGACATGCTCTATGGCGGGGCCGGCAACGACAAGCTCGTCGGCGGGCTCGGGGACGACGCGGCCTATGGCGGCGCCGGACAGGACTACATCACCGGCAACGCCGGCAATGACACGATCATGGGCGGCAGCAGCGACACCAACATTGCCAATGCCGCCGACGCCGGAGCCTCCGGCGCGCTCAGTGCAGCCGACTACGACAACACCTATGCCGGTGGTGCCGGGGACGACATGATCATGGGCGGTGACGGGGACGACATCATCACCGGCGACGATGACAGCCGTGCCTCGACCGGGACCGGCGGCAGCTTCGATCTCGGGGCCGACGGGGCCGACACCATCTATGGCGGTGCCGGCAACGACGAGATCCACACCGGCACCTGGGGCGATTCCGACGATGGCTTCGCCAATGTCCACACCGGGATGATGGGCGACGAGGCCCATGGCGGTGACGGCAACGACATCCTGCGCGGCGCCGGCGGCAATGACAGGCTGTTCGGCGATGCCGGCGACGACAATATCGGCGGTGGCGGCGGCGACGACCTGATCGTCGGTGGCGATGGCAACGACATGCTGATGGGCAATGCCGGTGACGACATCTTCGGCGGTCTTGCGGGCAACGACACGCTGACCGGCGGCGAGGGCGCGGACGAGTTCCACTTCGATGCCGGCACCGGCACCGATCAGATCACCGACTTCACCCAAGGCGAGGACGTGATCTCTCTGCTCGATGACGGTGCGATCAGCTTCGCCAACTCCACCACCAACGCGATGCGCGGCACGAGCGACCTCTCGGCAGCGGATTTCGATAGCGTGACCGGGCTTGCCGGGCTCGATGCCGGCAACGATCAGCAGGTGGTCTATTCCACCGGCGGCGCAGCCGAGCTCGCGGTCGGGGTCGGGGCGCAGGTCGAAGCCTATATCGCGGCCACCGATGGAACCGACAGCGCGCTCTACTACGACGACGACTGGTCGGACGTCGCGGGCCGCGAGCTGATCACCACGATCGACGGTCTCTCAAGCGCCATGACAGTGTCGGATTTCGACGTCTACTAAGATCCTGTTTCAGCCAAAACAGCCCTGTCCGGAGAGATCCGGGCAGGGCTTTTGCGTGTTTCCGGCTCAGTCGAGGGCAAGGCCGCCGGCGCTGCCGGAAAGAGAGAGCCCCCCCGAAGGCACCGCCGACCAGTCGAGCGGCGTCCCGTCGCTCGCGCCGATCAGGGCGGTGGTCCCCGACAGGCTCAGCAGCGGCCCTCCGCTGCCCGGCAGGCTCAGCCCGGGGTGGGAAAGCGCCGCGCTCCAGCCCGATCCGAGCGCGAAGGGCAGACCGGTGATCTGCAGCGTACCGGCACCGCCGCTGCCCTTGTCGGCCACCGTGATCTCGAAGCTCAGCCAGACCATGCGGCCGATCTTGACGAAGCTGCCCGAGGCGGTGATCGAGCCCCCGCTTGGCGCGGAGGTGGCGGCCGAAAGCCCGGGGCTCCAGCTGCCCTCGGCGTAGCAGTCGAGCGTGTTGGCCTCGGCGACCGGCGCCGGCACCGCCGGAAAGCGCAGCCCGGCGGCAGGCAGCAGCGCGCCGCTCGCCGCGTCGATGCGCAACCCCTCGCGCCAGGTGCCGCCATCGGCGCTGACCTTGACCGAGAAATCGTCGCTGCCCGCGAGGCCCATCTCGGCCCGACCCGACCAGCCGCTCTGGAACAGCACAGAGCCGGTATCGCCAGCCCCGGCCTTGTTCACGGTGAGCCGATGATCGGCGCCGGCATGGCTCAGCAGCACCGCCTCCGAGGCCACCGCCAGCCGGTTCACCGTGTCTGCGGTGGCACCGATGCCGAGCAGCGGCAGGTTCTGCAACTCCGGATCCGCTGCCAGCGGCAGCACCCAGGAGGCACCGTCATAGACCCGCAACTCCGCCGCCCCGCCATCCCAGGCGCGCCAGCCCGCCACAGGTTCCAGGAAGGCCCAGGCACCATCCGACCAGATGGCAATCTCGCCGTCATGTCCGGACCAGGCGCCGGTGGGTTCATCCCCCAGCCCCCAGGCCTCGCCCTCGGTCGGCACCAGCGGGGGCGCAAGCGCACCGATCCCGGCCAGCGTGAGCTGCACGAGACTGTCGAGCAGCCGCAGTGCTTCGTTGTGGGTGACATGTTTCTGGGCCTGCGAGGGCATCAGGTAGGGCAGGCCAAGACGGGGACTGAGATCCGGCATAAGAGACTCCGCTGTGACGCGCCAAGGCTGCGCCGCGAGGTCTGAACGGTTCGTCGCTGTAGCGCACAGGACAGGCACGATTTCTTAGGATTTTGCCGAACGCCTGCGGACACACTCGCAATACGGGTATTCCTGCAGCGACGGAAACGCGGTTTCATGATACCCTCATCCCGTCGCGACGCCTCGGACGCCTCTGCCTCCGAAGACCTCCGCGACACATCATGATCGCATAAACAGTCTCTATTTCAGCTCAATTTTTAGAAGCATCCATTCCCAGGGAGAGTTTCATGGCCATCATCGTCAAAACCGCCGACGACATCGCCGCTGGCGACCGCATCGCACCGAACACCGGCGACATCATCATCATCGAGGCCGGCGTTACCGTCGCAGCTACCGGGGCGGGAGGCGACGGCATCGTCGGGCTCACCGACGAGAACCTCAAGATCTTCGTAAACGGGGTCGTGGCGGGCGAAGACAACGCGATCGAGGTCGGAGCCGGTGGGGCCATCAACATCGGCGACAGCGGTGCCGCCGTCGGTACCAACAACGCCATCTACATGAACGGCGACGGCATCGCGCTCGACAATGCCGGCAGCATCCTCAGCGAGGGCGCGCAGCACGGGGCGGTCTACCTGACCAGCACCGCGACCGATGCGGCAATCAACAACGCCGGTTCGGTCACCTCCTCGAACATCGCCTTCCGGATCGAAGGCCTGCGCTCGACGATCAGCAACAGCGGCTCGGTCACCGGCGTCACCGCCGCCTTCAGCGCGACCTTCGCCGCCGACATCGACAATTCCGGCACGGTGACCTCGTCCGAGGGCCGGACCTTCGACTTCGCCACGGTTCCCGGCGCGGTCGACATCGTCAATACCGGCGTGGTGAACTCCGAGCTTGAGGCGATCTACATCGACGGCGGCAGCAACAGCATCGTCAATGACGGGGTGATCACCTCCGACGTCCGCGACGGCATCTTCATCACCGGCAACGGCTTCAGCAGCTTCGTCACCAACAACAACAAGATCCAGGCCGAGGATGTCGGCGTCTACCTCAACGGCAGTGCCAGCAACGTGGTGAACACCGGTGAAATCGTCAGCCGCTCGGAGCAAGGCGTCTACATGGTCAATTCCGACCGCTCGATCCTCACCAATACCGGCGTCATCGTCGGCGAGTTCGAGGGGGTCTACGTCTCGGGAAGCGGCTTCACCATCAACAATGCCGGCGTCATCACCTCGCTCGACCAAGAGGCGGTCGGGATGAACGTCACCGCCGATGGCGGCATCGCCACCCTGATCAACAGCGGCACCATCGGCAACGAGGATCCGGGCCTGCTCCCGGCGGTGCTCGGCGATGCCAGCGCCACCGACCATGACGTGCTGCGCAACACCGCCACCGGCGTGATCAACGGCTCGGTCGATCTCAATGGCGGCGACGACAGCGTGAGCAATGCCGGGTCGATCTACGGCGACCTGCTGCTCGAGGACGGCGACGACAGCTATGTCGGGCTTGGCATCGGCGTGGTCAGCGGCCTGATCGATGGCGGCGCGGGCGAAGACACGCTCATCGGCGCCGGCAGCGACGACCAGATCCGGGGCGGGCTCGACGATGACCTGATCAAGGGTGGCGCCGGCAACGACACGCTGTCCGGCAACGACCGCTTCGACACGCTGCATGGCAATGCGGGAGACGATTTCCTGCGCGGCGGTGCCGGCAATGACGAGCTTTACGGCAATGCCGGGGACGATACGTTGCTGGGCGACAACCAGACCGACTATCTCGACGGAGGCACCGGCGAGGACCGAGTGTTCGGCGGCGCCGGCTTCGACACCGTGATGGGCGGCGATGACGACGACTATCTCGACGGCGGCAACGGCAACGACACGCTGCGCGGCGAATCCGGCAATGACGAGATGTCCGGCGGCAACCAGGACGACGACATGGATGGCGGGGTCGGCGACGACCTTCTGAACGGCGACGACGGCATGGACATCCTGCGCGGCGGCACCGGCGACGACACCCTGTCGGGCGGCAATGGCGACGACACGCTCATCGGCGGCGCCGGGGACGACGTGATCTACGGCCGCGCCGGCACCGACACGATGCATGGCGGGCAGGGCGCCGACATGTTCGTCTTCACTGCGGTCTCCGACGCGCCCACCGCCCAGCCGCTCGAGTTCATCCTCGATTTCGAGCAGGGCACCGACCTCGTTGACCTGACCGAGGCCAGCGCGCAGGTGATCACCTTCAACGGCAGCTCGGGCGCGATCGGCGGCGGCACCGCCTCACTGTGGCATTCGTCCAATGCCTCCGGCACCGCGACAGTGCGGGTCGATGTGGACGGGAACGGCACGGTCGACATGCGCTTCGCGATGGATGGCGTGCCGATGCTCGAGGCCGACGACTTCGTGCTCTGAGCGACAATCCCTCCTCCCGCGCCCGACAGGGGCTGCGGACCGGATGATCAGGCCGCCCTGCACATCCGGTTGCTGTCCGGCAGCTGCGCTGAGCCCTCAGTCGGCGCCGAAGAGGTCGCGGGTGAAGACCTTATCCGCCACGTCGGCCAGGTCCTCGGTGAGGCGGTTGGCGACGATGAGGTCGGCCTCGGCCTTGAACGCCTCGAGATCGTTGACCACGCGGCTGCGGAAGAAATCCGGCTCGTCGAGCACGGGCTCGTGCACGATGACCTCGACGCCCTTGGCCTTGAGGCGCTTCATGATGCCCTGGATCGAGCTCTGGCGGAAATTGTCCGAGCCCGCCTTCATCACCAGCCGGTAGATACCCACCACTTTCGGGCCGCGCATCAGGATCTGGTCGGAGAGGAAATCCTTGCGGGTGCGGTTGGCGTCAACGATGGCGCGGATCAGGTTCTGCGGCACATGGCTATAGTTGGCCAAGAGCTGCTTGGTGTCCTTGGGCAGACAGTAGCCGCCATAGCCGAAGGAGGGGTTGTTGTAATGCCCCCCGATGCGTGGATCGAGGCTGATGCCCTCGATGATCTGGCGACTGTCCATGCCTCCGGCCAGCGCGTAGCTGTCGAGCTCGTTGAAGAAGGCCACCCGCATGGCGAGATAGGTGTTCGCGAAGAGCTTGATCGCCTCGGCCTCGTCGGGGTCGGTGAACAGCACCTCGACGTCCTTGCTTTCGGCCCCCTCCAGCAGCAGGTCGGCAAAGATCCGCGCCCGCTCCGTGCGCTCGCCCATGATGATGCGCGAGGGGTGCAGGTTGTCGTAGAGCGCCCGGCCTTCGCGCAGGAACTCGGGGCTGAAGATGACTTGGTCGGTTTCCATCTCGCGCCGGATGTGGCGCACGTAGCCCACCGGGATGGTGGACTTGATGACGATGGTGGCGCGCGGGTTCACCGCGATCACCTGAGCGATCACCGCCTCAACACTGGACGTGTCGAAGTAGTTGGTCTTGGGATCGTAGTTGGTCGGGGTTGCGACGATGACGTAATCGGCCTCGACATAGGCCTGCTCAGGGCTGGTTGTAGCGGTCAGATCAAGCGTGCGGTTGGCAAGAAAGTCCTCAATCTCGGCATCGACGATCGGGCTCTTGCGGTCGTTGACCAGCGCCACTCGCTCCTCGGAGACGTCGAGTGCCGTGACCGGGTGGTTCTGTGCCAGCAATACGGCGTTAGAGAGACCAACATAGCCCAGGCCTGCAACAGCAATCTTCATACGTAATATCCTCGCAGGATGTGTTTTTCCCGTGCCCTGTCCAGGCTCAGCCATCGGTATAAGCACTGTGCTTGCGCCACACAATCAGGTTGCCCCCGCGCCTTGCACTTGAGGGTAGCGCGCACCCAAATTACGCGGAATCATTGTTATGTAAAATTTGTTCGATTGTTGACGAACTAAGCCCTCGTCCGCGCCTTGGCCTCCTGAAAAATGCCGCTCTCGAAATAAGACGCTCAAGGTGCGATTTCACGCCCGAAACTGGCCATGCTGCCCACCAAAATCAAAGTTTCTGAAACTCTCAAAGCTTTGTTCTTATGTTATTTCAGTTCGTTCTTGAGCGCCTCATAAGCGACTGATTGTGCGCGACGCAAACCGGTGAAATGTTAACCGATGTTAACCCTTTTTCATCATTCTATCCGCGTTTGCCCCCTGTCTCCCTGCCCTATGCAAACCTCCGTACATACGGCATGCTCGCCGTTGATTTCCGGGATGCAAAGCCCATGCTTCCGACATCCCGGCTTGCCCGCGCCGGCCCTCGCGACAGGACCCCCTCTTATGCCCGCACGCCGAACCATTCTCATGCGCCTGCTCTCGGCGCCCGCCGCGCTGACCGCAACCGCCGCCGCCAGCGCGGGTCGCGGCGGCCCAGTGCCAGAGGTGGTCTATGACGGCGCTCTGGCGGAGCTTAGCCAAGATCCCCGCTTCGGGCGCGGGCTGACGCCCGGCTGCCGCATCCGCTGCACGGACGGCGCCCTGCGCGAAGTCGCACCGGGCGGGGCGCAGCCCGACGAGATCACCCGGAGTGGGCTGGCCCTGTTCGAGGCCGGGCCGACGTTCACGCAACGCGAAACGCTGGTTCGGGCGGTGCACCGCGGCCAAGTCTGGCAGCCGGGCACCCGGTTGCGCGCCGGGGATCAGGACTACGTGGTGCGCGCCCAGGCCCAGGCCTTTCGCGACCTGCCCGGGATCGAGGCCATGGGTGAGCTGCAGCCCGAACATTTCGGGTTGCGAAATCCGCTTCGGGTTCCCAGTGATTTTGACACTCTTCAGGCGGTATTCGACCGTTTCGGCGCGAACCGAACCCGCCCGATCGAAATCCAGATCGAGGCCGGTCACACCCCCGCAACCGGCTTCGCCATCGAGAACGGCGACTACGGCAATTACCGGCTGCGCTCGGAGGATGCGGTGGTCCTCCTCTCCGAGGCCACCGAGCCCACCGCCATCTTCGCCACGATGACCGCCTGCCGGGGCCCGCTCTGGGATATCCTCGTCGATGGCGGCGGGCGCGGCCGGGCCGGGGTGACCCTGTGGAACAGCGTGCTCGAGGTCCTCACCGGCAAGGGCTACCGCAACACCGGCAGCCACGGCAGCACGGCGCCCTATGGCTGCAACTTCTTCGTCTATGGCGGCTCGCATCTCTACTGCGACCCGCAGACCCGGCGCGGCCGGGTGGAGGGGCTCGTAGCCTCGGGCGCCCCGGCGCGCGGGCTCTGGATTACTTACAACAGCGCCGCCGCGATCCCCGGCGCCGATCTCGGCGGCTGCGGCCGCGACCTCTCCTTCGGCAAGGGGCATGCGGGGCTATTCGTCTCACGCGGCTCGCAAGTGCAGGCGGATTACGCCCGCTTTCCTGGCAGTCTGCGCGGCATCCGCTGCGCCCGCAGCCAGGTCTCGGCGAAGGACGGCGATTTTTCCGGCACCGAACAGGCGATCATCGCCTTCGACAATGGCAGCGTGATCGCCTCGAGCGGCATCTTCAACCGCTGCGGCAGCGCCGATTACCCGGTGCTGCAGTCCGGCATCTCGGGCAACCGGCCGCAGGGCAAGGGGCTGATCACCGCCGAGCACGGCAGCTTCAACGCCACCGCCGGGGTCATCGCCAAGGTGTTCGGCGCCGGCGGCGAGATCAACATCGACAACGAGACCAGCCATTTGCCTTTGGAAGGGCTGGAGATGGCGGATGGCCAGTTGCGACTGACCCTCACCGCGCACGGGCTCTCTGCGGGCGACCGCCTCGAGCTTGCGGGCGTCCCCGGCGGCGGCGCACTGAACGGGCTGGCCGGAGAGGTCAGCGTAATCGATGCCGATCACGTCTCCCTGCCCGCCGGAAAGGCCCGCCCCGAGGCAGAGTGGCAGTTCGGCGGCCGTGCCCTGACCGAGGGCGCCCGCAACATCGCCGCCCCGGTGGCCGAGGTCTCCAACGGCGATGTCTTCGTCAACCGAAGCCGTTTCGCGGTGCGCCCAGACGCCAACCTCCCTGCCCTGCTGCTGGCCGCCCGGGACGGGGCAATCCATGCCACCGGGCTACGGCTGACCGGCTCGGGCGCCGCGCGGATCGGGGCGCGAACCGACGAAAACGGTTTCGTCAGTCTCTCTGCAGGCCGGGTTCACGGGTTTTCCGAGGCGCCGCTGCGCAATGCCGACTTCGGAGGTGCGATCTACTGCCGGGGCGCGCGCTTCGACGAGGGGCTCGCATACCCGCCGCTGATGACCCAGAGCTTTGCCAGCATGGGCACAGAGGCCCGCGACGGCCTCACCGACCCGGCGCCCGGAACGGTGGTGTTCGACACCGACCTCGGCACGCTTTGCGTCTTCGACGGTACCAGCTGGCGACCGCTCGCCTTGGCGGGATGAGCCTCGCCCCCTGCCCTCTCAGCCCGTCCCGGGCCCTGATGGCTCTCCCGACCTGACCCGCGCCAAGCGCCCGGTCCAGGCCGCCAGGTAGAGCGCCACCGTCCCGAGCCAGGTTTCGCGCCGGATCCGCAGCCCGGCCAGCCCCAGGATGCGCCCGAACCTGGGGCCGTCCAGCGCCTCGAGAAAGCCATCGAGCGTCGCGCGGTTGTCCTCGGTCAGCAGGTGCCTGATCGGGCCTAGGGCCGCCATGTTGTCCCTGATCCAGCCGCGGTATTCGCCGCGCTGCACCACCCGCACCCGTTGCCAGCCGGCAAGCGCGCCACGGGCGTCCCCCATGGTGTTCGTACCGTGCTGACGATAGAGCACCCCCGGTTCCTCATCGAGCCTGATCTCGCCACCGGCGCCGCTCATGAGAAGATAGATCCACCAGTCCTGATAGGGGATCTCGGCCCCCTGCCCCGGCTCGCGGCGCGCCGCGCGGCGCACCAGGTCCAGCGCCGGCGGGTTCAGCACCATGGTGTTGCCCGCCACCACGTTCTGTACCAGCGCGTTACGGAACGAGACCCGCGGCGAGCGCCGCCGAGACAGCCGCCACCGCGACAGATCCTCCCGCACGACCCAGGTGCGGCTGCCGTAGAGTACCGGATGCGCCTCCCCTGCCCCGTTCAGGTCGTCCAGCGCCCGCCGCAACCGGTGTGGCAGCCAGACGTCGTCCTGGTCGCTGAGAGCCACCGGCCGGGCGGTGTTCAGCTCTGGGTGGGTGAGCATCGAAAGAAAATTCGCCGCCACGCCTTTCTGTGGACCATGAAAGAGCTTGATCTCGCGCCCCGGGTGCCGGTCACGAAACTGCTCCAGCATCTCCCAGGTGCCATCGGTGGAGCCGTCGTCGCTGACCCAGAGCGCCCAATCGACCCCCGCCTGCATCAGGAAGGAGGTCAGCTGCTCGGACAGGTGACGGGCCCCGTTATAGGTGGCCATGAGGATCGTGACGTCGGAGGTGGCCATGTCAGCGGGTCAGGATCTCGCGGTGGTAGCGACCGAGAAAGATAAGAGCGAGAACGGAGAGCACCGCACTTAGACCGAAGACATAAATATAACTGACATAGGGCGCATCATAGGTGGCATAGAACCCGCTGCGTACCTGACCAACCACATGTATCAAAGGATTATACCACAGAATGCTGTGTGCTGGCTCTGGGATCGTGTCGTAGAGATAGAATATACAAGACAGCAACATCAGCGGTCGCGTCACCACCCCCCAGACCTTCTGCCAGAGCGGGAACATGGAGGTCAGAAAACAATTCATCAGCCCGACCCCGAAGCACAGCGCCGCGACCATGGCATAGCCCAGCGCCACTGTCGGAAGATCGACCACTGTCCGAGTCTCCCAGATAGTGCGAATCCCGCTAAAAACAAGATAAGCAACGAGAATCTCGGTAGCGAAATTCAGCAAGAAACGGGCAATGATGGCATCGACATAGGTCACACTAGGGTAAACCAAAAGCGGCCGCGAGTAGAGGATCGCCTGTTGCACCTTCCCACTCACTGACTGGAACGCGACAAAGGGCACCATACCTGTAGCGTAGAAGATCGCGAAATTCGTGCCTAATGGCGGAGAACGCAGAAAAAGCGCAAAAACAACCGACAGCATCGCGATCCCAGCAATGGGTTCCAGGAGGGCCCAGATGTAGCCGCCGGGAGACCGACCGTAGCTCGATCCCATCTCGCGCAGGATCAGTGCGCTGATGGCCCGCAATGTCCCGAACCGCCGCTGTTTCTGGACTGGCCTGAGAAGGGCTTCTTCGTCCGCCTGCATGGCCATGCCGGGTCTTTCCTCAACGCTGGTATCTGCGCGGGACATTAGCTAAAACGAGACCACTTTAACAACGCCGCGATTTCGGAGTGTCTGTTGACCACAGCCAAGCCCAAGGCACAAGAGGAGGCGGCGGGTCCCAAGACGCCCGCAGCGAAACAGCCTCAGCCCCCCCAGAAGAAGAAAGCTGCGCGCCCCAAGGCCCAGCCTGCTGCAGAGGGCCCGGACAATGCGCCCAAGCCCCAGCAGTCTCCCGCCAGTGCTCCGAAACCGGCAAAGGCCGCCGCCCCGGCGCAACAGTCGCAGGCCGCTCCGCAGACCCCGGCCCAGACCAAGGCGCAGGTGCCGCCTCAGGCCTCGTCCCAAGGACAGCCTCAGGCGCAGCCCGCTCCCGGGCCAGCCGCGGCGCCCCAGCCCGGCCCGAAACCCGCCGCAAGCCCGAATTTCGAGGTCCGTCCGCCGGTAACCGAAAGCCGACCGCGGCGCCGGCATTTCATGCTGGCACTGAGCTTTGTGCTACTGGTGCTCGCTCCGGCCGCCGCCAGTGCTGTCTATCTCTGGGGCTTTGCAAAGGACCAGTATGTCTCGCACGTGGCGTTCTCGGTACGCAGTGAACAGCCCGGCTCCGCCATGGAGTTGCTCGGCGGATTGAGCCAAGTCTCCGGATCCAGTTCCTCCGACACCGACATTCTCTACAAGTATATCCAAAGTCAGGAGCTGGTGAAGAAGATCGATTCCGAGATCGACCTGCGTACCATCTGGTCGAAGGCCGGCCCCGCTGCCGATCCGATCTTTTCCTATCACCCTCCGGGCACCATCGAGGATCTCGTCGAGTACTGGAACCGCATGGTCCAAATCTCCTATGACGCGGCCGGCGGGCTGCTCGAACTGCGTGTGTTGGCTTTCGAACCCGAAGACGCGCACCTGATCGCCGAGCATATCTACGCCGAAAGCACCGCTCTGATCAACGAGCTGTCGCAGATCGCCCGCGAGGATGCGATCCGCTACGCCCGGGAAGACCTCGACGAGGCGGTTGAGACCCTAAAACAGGCCCGCAGCGCGGTGACCGGGTTTCGCAACCGCTACCAGATCGTCGATCCCACGATCGACACCCAGGATCAAATGGGCGTGGTCAGCAGCCTGCAGCAGCAGCTCGCGGCCTCTCTGGTCGAGCTCGACATCCTGAACGAAAGCAGCCAGCCCAACGACCCCCGGGTTACGCAACTCGAACGCAAGATCCGGGTCATCGAAAAGCGCATCGAGGAAGAGCGACGCAAGGTTGGCGTCGGTACCGGCGCTCAGGGCGGCGAAGTCATGGCCGACATCGTCGGCGAATACGAACGGCTGAGCGTCGACCAGCAATTCGCCGAGCAGACCTACACCACCACGCTGGCAACCTTCAACGCAGCCCGGGCTGAGGCTGGACGGCAGAGCCGCTACCTCGCCGCGCATGTGAAGCCGACGCAGGCCGAGCGCGCCACCTATCCGCAGCGACCGACGCTTCTGGCGCTGATCACAGGTTTCCTGCTGTTGTCGTGGTCGGTCCTCGTACTGGTCGCCTACAGTCTCCGCGACCGGCGCTGACACCGCGATGATCCGGCTTGAGAACCTCACCAAGACTTTCGTGATGTACGGCCAGCGCAAGACGGTGGCCGACAATCTCAACGCGACTTTTCCCTCTCGCACGGCGGTGGCGCTGCTGGGCCGCAACGGCGCCGGCAAGAGCACGCTGCTGAACATGATCGCCGGCACACTCGAGCCGACATCGGGTCGCATTCTCTCCACTGGCCGGGTGTCCTGGCCGGTGGGCTTCGCAGGATCTTTCCATCCAGACATGACCGGTGCCCAGAACGTGCGGTTCATCGCCCGGATCTACGGCGTCGACAGCGACGCTCTCGTGGATTTTGTCGAAGAGTTCGCCGAGGTCGGCAAGCACTTCCACCTACCGTTCCGGACCTATTCCTCGGGCATGCGCTCGCGGTTGGCCTTCGGCGCATCCATGGGCATTCCCTTCGACACCTATCTGCTCGACGAGGTGACCTCGGTGGGTGATGCCGCCTTCAAGGCCAAGAGCACCGCGTACCTGCACGACCGGCTGAAGAACTCCGGCGCGATCTTCGTCAGCCACTCGACCGGTGCGGTGCGCAACCTTTGCACCGAAGCGGGTGTGCTGGAGGATGGCAAGATGACCTATTACACCGACATCGACGCTGCCATCGAGCACCACGAGCGCAACATGAAGGTGCGCGCCGTCTGAGCTCGTTTCGGGCCGCTGCCAGACTCAGAGCAGCTTGGCGCGGATCTCCGTAAGATATTGCTGGCGGAACCGCTCGTTGAGTTCAGAGGCCTGACGCTTGATACCCGGCTTGACCACGGGCCAGTCCGCGCCGGTCTGGCCTGCGAAGCGCGCGACCCGGCTCAGCACCCGGGCTGGGCGCTTCACCAGTTCCTCGTAGGAGACATGCAGGCGCGGGCAGTCGAAGAGCTCGGCGAACATCGCAATGCCATTGACCGAAGCCTGCGCAGCTTCCACCAAGTGAGTTACCTGTTTCGCATCGAAGCGCACGTCGACATCGGTGCCGATCCCGGATTGCTGGCTGGTCCATTGCTGGGTCTGGCTGGCAATCTGGTACGAGACCGCCTGACCGATCAGGTCGCCGCGCGTGATGTGGATGATCCGCAGGCCGCCGGCATACATTTTCGGGATGCCGAAGCGCTGCAGCATCATCAGCTGGTCGACCGAAGCCTTGAAGCCGTGCACGAACTGGCCCTTGCCGAAGCGCTCGGAGGCTTCGCGGACAAAGCCCGGAAAGCTCGTCACCCCCCAGTCGACCGACTGCTTCTCGACAGTGTTGAAGTTCAGTTGCTCGTGGAAGCCAGAGAAATACGGCGTCGCCCGCAGGTAACCAGCCAGCAGGTTCGAGCCGCTGCGGTTGAAGAACCCGATGCAGTAGAGCGGGTGATCGAACACCGGCGGACCGTCATAAGCAACACTGCCTTTAAAGAACTTGCGAAGCGCCTGCTCATGCACACCGGTCTTCGACAGAAAGGAAATAACGCTCATTCGGTCCTCAAATACTCTGCCGCTGGCGCAGGCCCGGCGGACCTTCGATATGACAGCATGCCGCCGGTGGATCAAGCCGGTGGGGCAGGGGGTCAGGCATCGTTCTGCCGACAGGTCTCGGCCAGCCAGGCCTCGAGCCGGTCGAGCAGCGCGGCATCTACCAAACGCCCTTTCAGGGTCACGCTGTGCGCCCCCTGGCGCGACAGTTTCAGCCCCGGCAGAACCTCACGGGTCTCGGCACCCTCCCGGGGTTCCGCAGCCCGGGTCTCCGGGAGAGGAGGCGCCAGCGCGGCAGTAAGAAGCGCCTGCTCCTCGGCGGCGCTTGCCGGGGCCGCAGCCTCGAGCCGCTGTGCCAGGCGCTTGGCAAGGGTGGGATCCTCGGCCAGTCCACGGGCCAGTTCCAGCCCAAGGCGTTCGCCGATCGCAGTGGGAAAGCGCAGCGATCCATCCAGTGTCTCGACAACCGTCATGAAGCTCTTGATCTTCGAACGTTTCGCGCGCGAAACATTTTCAAACAGAGTCTGAAGCGCCGCCTTTGTCTCTGTATAGACCCCTTGCTCCAACGCTTTCACGACGATGCGGGCACGTTCGTAGTAGCTCAGCCCAACCCGGATCTCGTTCTCCTCGACCATGGCGACATAGGCGTCGGACGAGCTTTGCGGAGAGCGGATCAGAGCCAGAACAGAGTCGAACCGATCATCTTCCATGCGCAGTTGGCGTAGCGCAGCGAGGCGCCGCCAGCCCGAGATCAGTCCGTAGCGCGGCTCCGCGGCCTCGCCCCGATCGACGACCTCGATCGGGGTCTGCTGGCCCCGCCGGCGCAGGCTCGAGACCAGCTCCTCCAGTGCCTCCTGCTCGGCCTCGAGCCGGTCACGTACCAGGTGCCCGACCTCGACCTCGTCGAGGCGAAGAGCCTGCACCAGCCGGCCCTCGCGGCGCGCCCGCGCCATGGCCTCGGTCAGCTCGGTGAGCGCGGCGCTGGTCGAGCTGTCGCCGGCGACCTGTGCGATCGGTGGCAGTCCCGACCGCGCGGGCTGGGCGGCGGCGAGGCCAGTCTCCCGCGTGCTGGTTTCGACCACCGGGGTCGTGTCGAGGAACTCTTCCCGCGCCGGGGTCAGTCGTCTGCGCTTGGCCATATCTCAGCCCCTTCCTGTGCCGCGGAACAATACGCCCCGCACCTGCGGATGTTTCGCGCGCGAAACGTTTCGCATCCCGCTCATGCTACGCCCGCCTCCGCCTGTGCTGCCAGCTCGTCACGCCGCCAGCTGCCCAGAAGCAGCCGTTTGAAGGCGGCATAGGTGGCGTCGAACGTCTCGCGGCCACGGGCATAGGTTTCGCGGTTGAAATCGCGGTAATCGGCCTCGTAGATGCCCGAGACCTGCTCGCCGGCCTGTCCGATCAGGGCCGTGAAGTCCTGTCGGTGCGGCGACAGGGTCCGCCCGAGATAGGCCTGGATCAACGAGGCCAGCTCTCCCTGTTGCGCGCCGTCGTAGCGGGTGATCACCGCCCGCACCGCATCCCATTCGAAGGCGAGTTCCTCGCGCCCCAGCGCCCGTGCGGCCATGTTCTCCCCCTCCTCGATCGAGGCGAAGGTGGAATGCAGCATGTCGAAGAAACGGCCGGTGGAATCGAACTCGAGGAAGGAGGCGCCCAGAGGCACCAGCAGGATGTCCGAGGCCGCCAGCCCGTTGATTGTCAGGTAGCCGAGGGCAGGGGGGGTATCGAGGAAGATCACGTCATAGCCATCGAGCACCCCGTCCGCCTCGAGGATGTCGGTCAGCGAGTCCCAGAGTTTCCAGCCGCGCGCCTGCATGCGCCAGACCGGGATCTGGAACTCGGACCAGTAGAGGTTCAGCTGCGCACCGATCAGGTCGATATTCGGCCAGTGGGTTTTCTGGATCAGGTCCTGGCTGCGCACGTTGAGTGCCTCGGTCAGGGTGTCGTCGAACGGGAGCGGCGGGTCTCCGCGATCGATCCTTCCTTGGTTTTCACGCCGCAGATGGCTGGCATAATGACGCGCTAGGAGCGGGAACACCGTGTCCCATTCGTCATCGACCTTGCCGCCGAAGATCGAGGTCATCGAGCCTTGGCTGTCGAGATCGATGACCAGTACCCGGTACCCGTCGAGCGCCGCCGACATGGCGAGATGCGCGGCGGTCGAGGTCTTGCCGACCCCGCCTTTGAAGTTCGCCACCGCGACCATCTTCGCGGGCAGGCCCTCGGGCCGGTAGGGGCGGTATTCCTTGGCCTTGGAGCCCTCGGTCGCGAAATGCGCGCGCAGCCGCAGCACCTCGTCGAGGGTGAACCACTTGGCACCGCCCTCGGTCTCGGATCGCCCTTGAGGCAGGTCGGGATGCGCCTTCAGCACGCGGCGGAAATGCGGCGTGGCAACCGGGATCAGGTAGCGGGTGATTTCCCAGGTCGAGAACAGGCGCAGCGACTTGCGGCCGTCTTCGTTCATTCCACGCGAGGCGAGATCTTCGCGGCCCCGGGTGCAGACTTCCGCGATGCGATTGAAATCGCCTGTGGTGACAGGAGGATCGAGCTCTTGCAGGGCACGGTCCGGATCGATGTTGAAATAAGGGGGCTGGGTCTGGGAGTCCTTCACCATCTTTGCCTCAGGTGCTGCCTTTTCTCAAAGGTAGCAGAAAAGGCAGCATGTGAAAGCTTTTACGGCATCAACCGAATCAATTCTATGAAAAAACAGGGTTTTTCCTGAGCTCCCTGTGCCTGTGCGAGGTGGGAGTGAAAAATTCCTAGGTGTTAAATATGAGTTATTTATGTGTTACGGCATCCGGGTATAGAAGATAAGACTATGAAAAAAAAGGGATTTTACCCGAACTTCCGCGGTGAAGCGACTCTGAACCCACGATAGAGCGATTCCGAACCCCCGTCAGCCCGACTCTGAACCCACGATCGCGGGGCTGGATTCGACCTGTGGATAATTCTAGGGTGGGCGTCACCGAAACCACGATAAAAGACTCGGGCGGAGATCCGGGGGACAGGCAGCATGGCAGGCAGTGTTCCGACCGGGGCAGGGGGGCTTCTTCCCGACAGGCACCCGCAGGTCGATTTCTTCCTTTGCGACATCTTCGACGCGATCCCCAAGGGCGATCTCGCGACGATGGAGCACCCGGTCTTCTCGTTGTCGACGCGGCCGGACCGGCGCGTGCTGAACTACGAGCACAACGGGGCCCGGATCGAGGTCGTGCCCTCGGTGAAGGGGCTGGCGACGATCCACGACAAGGACATCCTGATTTTCTGCATCAGCCAGCTGATGGCGGCGATCAATGCCGGACGGTCGGTGAGCCGGACGCTGACCCTGCGCGCCCATGACCTGCTGGTTGCGACCAATCGCGAAACCAGCGGCGATTCCTACCGGCGCCTGCGCGAGTCGTTCGAGCGGCTGGCGGGCACCCGGATCACCACCAACATCGTCACCGGTGCTCACGAGGTCACCAGCGGTTTCGGTCTGATCGAGAGCTGGGAGATCCTGCGCCGGACCCGCGGCGGCCGGATGGTCAGCGTCTCGGTGACGCTGTCGGAATGGCTGTTCCGCGCGGTGCTGTCGAAATCGGTGTTGACGCTCAGCCGCGATTACTTCCGCCTGCGCAAGCCGCTGGAGCGGCGCATCTACGAGCTGGCGCGCAAGCATTGCGGCCGGCAGGGCAGCTGGCGGATCTCGGTCGAGACCCTGCTGAAGAAATCCGGCTCGGCCTCTCCGCGGCGGGTGTTCCGCAAGATGCTGCGCGACATGATCGCCGCCGACCACCTGCCGGATTACGAGATGGCCGAGGAGCCGGGCGACATCATCCGCTTCGCGCCCCGCGACCGGATGGTCGAGGCCGAAGGGCCACCGCTGTCGCCCGCGGCGCTCGAGGAGGCGCGGATGCTGCTGCCCGGTGCGGATATCTACGCGGTCGAGGCGGACTGGCGGCGCTTCTGGGTCAGCAGTGGGCGGCCCCGGCTGCGCGCCGCGGACCGGGCCTTTCTGGGGTTCTGCCGGACCCGGGCCGCCTCTTCGGAAGGCGGCTGAGCCGGGCAGTGGCGGAAGCCCGCGGGCGGGGACGTTTCGCAGGGTGACACTGTCCGAGGCGCCTGCTAGACCAACTGGCAATTGCGGAAGACCATTGCCGAGGTAACCTTGGATATTCAGAAGACGGCGCTCGAGGGCGTTCTGATCCTCACCCCGAAACGGTTCGGCGACGCCCGGGGGTTCTTTTCGGAAAGCTGGAGCAGGCGGGTCCTGCTGGAGCACGGGCTGGATTACGATTTCGTTCAGGACAACCATTCGCTCTCGGCTAAGGTCGGCACCGTGCGCGGTCTGCATTTCCAGAGCCCTCCCCATGCCCAGGATAAGCTGGTGCGCTGCGGCAGGGGTCGGCTCTTCGACGTGGCCGTCGACATTCGCAAGGGCAGCCCGACCTACGGCCAGTGGGTCGGCGAGGAACTGAGTTTCGAGAACGGCAAGCAGCTGCTGGTGCCCGCGGGCTTCCTGCACGGCTTCGTCACCCGTGAGCCGGACACCGAGATCGTCTACAAGTGCTCGGACTACTACGCCCCGGACTGCGACGGCGCGTTGCGCTTCGACGACCCCGACATCGGCATCGACTGGGCGCTCGACGGCGTCGAGCCGCTGCTCTCGGACAAGGACGCAGCGGCGCCGCTGCTGGCCGATTTCGACAGTCCCTTCACCTGGCAGGGCTGAGACCCGCTCAAGGAGCTTTGCATGAAACTTCTGGTAACCGGCGGCGCAGGCTTCATCGGGTCGGCCGTGGTGCGGCTGGCCGTTTCGCGCGGCCATGAGGTCGTCAACCTCGACGCGCTGACCTATGCCGCCTGCCTCGACAACGTGGCACCCGTGGCCGACAGTCCGCTCTACGCCTTCGAGCAGGCCGACATCCGCGACCGCGCGGCGCTCGACCGGATCTTTGCCGCCCACAAGCCCGACGCGGTGATGCATCTCGCCGCCGAGAGCCATGTCGACCGCTCGATCGACGGGCCCGGTGATTTCATCGAGACCAACATCACCGGCAGTTACAACATGCTGGAAGCGGCCCGCGCCTACTGGGTGGCGCAGGACAAGCCCGAGAGCTTCCGCTTCCACCATATCTCGACCGACGAGGTGTTCGGCTCGCTGCCCGCCGACCCGGAGGTGATGTTCACCGAAGACACACCCTACGACCCGCGCTCGCCCTATTCGGCATCGAAGGCCAGTTCCGACCACCTGGTGCGCGCCTGGCACGAGACCTACGGCCTGCCGGTGGTGCTGACCAACTGCAGCAACAATTACGGCCCCTACCACTTCCCGGAAAAGCTCATCCCGGTGGTGATCCTGAACGCGCTCGCCGGCAAACCGCTGCCGATCTACGGGACAGGCTCCAACATCCGCGATTGGCTCTATGTCGAGGATCACGCCGACGCGCTGCTTCTGGTGGTGGAAAAGGGCGAGCTGGGCCGCAGCTACAATATCGGCGGTGAGAACGAGCGCACCAATCTCGAACTGGTCAAGACGCTCTGCAGCATCCTTGATGGCAAGCGCCCGAAGGACAGCGGCTCCTATGCCGACCAGATCACCTTCGTCACCGACCGCCCGGGTCACGATGCGCGCTACGCCATCGACCCCTCGCGCATCCGCGACGAGCTGGGCTGGCGTCCCTCGGTGACGGTGGAGGAGGGGCTGGAAAAGACCGTGCAATGGTATCTCGACAACGAGGCTTGGTGGCGCCCGCTGCAGGAACGCCAAGGCGTCGGCGTGCGGCTCGGCACCGGCGCGACCGGGAAGGTCTCGGCATGAAGGTTCTCGTCTTCGGAAGCACCGGCCAGCTCGGGCTCGAACTGGCGCGCCGCGCCGGCGACGTGACGCTCGAGATCCACGGTCGCGACAGCGCCGATTTCTCCGACCCCGCCGCCTGCGCCGCGCGGGTCGCGGCCTCCGGGGCCGACGCGGTGATCAACGCGGTGGCCTACACGGCCGTCGACAAGGCCGAAGAGGAAGAGGCGCTCGCCACCACGATCAACGGCGAGACCCCGGGCGCTATCGCCCGGGCTTGCGCCGAGGCGGGCGTCCCCTTCGTGCATGTCTCGACCGATTACGTCTTCGACGGTGCCGGTGAGGCACCCTTCGCCCCCGACCACCCCACCGCCCCGCTGGGCGCCTACGGGCGCAGCAAGCTCGCGGGCGAGGAGGCGGTGCGCGCTGCTGGCGGCCCCCATGCCATCCTGCGCACCTCCTGGGTGGTCTCGTCGCATGGCAAGAACTTCGTCAAGACCATGCTGCGGCTCGGGGCTGAGCGCGACCGGCTGACCATTGTCGCCGACCAGGTGGGCGGGCCGACCTGCGCCGCCGACATCGCCGAGGCCTGCCTGACCATCGCGGCGGCGCTGCGCGCGGATCCGTCGAAATCGGGCAGCTACCATTTCTCTGGCGGGCCTGACGTGAGCTGGGCCGGTTTCGCCCGCGAGATCTTTGCCCAGGCCGGGATCAGCTGCGAGGTGGCCGACATCCCCTCGAGCGACTACCCGACCCCGGCGCAGCGCCCGCTGAACTCGCGCATGGACAACAGCGCCACCGAGGCCGCCTTCGGCATCGCGCGGCCCGACTGGCGCGCCGGGCTGCGCGCGCTGCTGGCCGATCTTAAGGCGGAAGGCTGAGCCCGCTCATGGACCATCAGGAAGGATCGAACCGATGACACAACGCAAGGGCATCATTCTTGCCGGTGGCTCCGGAACCCGTCTCTATCCCATCACGATGGGGGTCTCGAAGCAGCTCCTGCCGGTCTATGACAAGCCGATGATCTACTATCCGCTCAGCGTGCTGATGCTGGCCGGGATCCGCGAGATCGCCATCATCACTACGCCCGAGGATCAGGATCAGTTCCGGCGCCTGCTGGGCGACGGCGGCCAATGGGGGCTGGCGCTCACCTATATCGTGCAGCCAAGCCCCGACGGGCTCGCGCAGGCTTACCTGCTGACCGAGGACTTCCTCGCCGGGGCCCCCTCGGCGATGGTGCTGGGCGACAACATCTTCTTCGGCCACGGCCTGCCGCAGATGCTGCAGGAGGCGGATGTGCAGCCCTCCGGCGGCACCGTGTTTGGCTATCACGTCTCTGATCCCGAGCGTTACGGCGTGGTTTCCTTCGACCGCGAGGGGCAGGCGCAGGCGATCATCGAGAAACCCGAGGTGCCGCCCTCGAACTACGCCGTGACCGGGCTCTATTTCCTTGACGAGACCGCCCCCGAGCGCGCCCGCGGGGTCGAGCCCTCGGCGCGCGGCGAGCTCGAGATTACCACGCTGCTGGAAACCTATCTCGGCGAGGGCGCGCTGTCGGTGAAGCGCATGGGCCGCGGCTATGCCTGGCTCGATACCGGCACCCACAGCTCGTTGCTCGACGCCGGCAATTTCGTGCGGACCCTCGAGCAACGCCAGGGCATGCAGACCGGCAGCCCGGACGAGATCGCCTTCACCAGCGGCTGGATCGATGCCGATCAGCTCGCCCGGAGAGCCGACCTGTTCAAGAAGACCCGCTACGGCAAGGCGCTGCTGGAGCTGCTGCGCTGAACGATAATGAGCCGGCCCGCCGGTGGAAGTGAGACCGACATGATCCTTGGGCGCCTACGTGGACTGTTCCACCGCTATGCGGATCGCCATCTGAAGATCTCCTTGCAGAGCTTCGACCTGCGCGGTCCGAACGGCGAGGCTGTGGGGCACGTGGACCGGGTCTGCCGCGTCGGGCGGCGGCTCGAGGTCGAGGGCTGGGCCCGGGCCGGGCGCGTGACGCTGGTCTCCGGTGCGATGCAGAGCAGCGCCGTGCCCGAACTGCGCAGAGATGACGTGGCAGCGGCGCTTGGTGGCAGTCCCGAGGTCGGCTTCGCGCTCGATATCGCGTTGCAGGACAGCCCGCCGCAGATGTTCCTGAGCTTCGACGGTGGCGAGGTCCGGCAGCCTCTGCCCGAGCCTACGCCGGGCCAGTATCGCCGCGCCGTGCATCGCCTGCGCTGGCGGTTTTTGTGGCTGATCCTGAGCAGCAGCTCTGACATCCTGGGCTGGCGCCTGCGCCGGGACCCCGCCTGCCGGGCCCGCATCAAGCGCCGGCTCGATCTCGATCCGCAGCGTCAGGCCGGCCCGCTTGAAACCCGGATATTCGAGCCTGACACGGCCCGAAAGCCGGTTCCGGACGGCACCCGCATCACCATCGTGCTGCCGGTCTACAACGCCTTTCATCTTCTGCCCGAGGTGCTGGAGCGGGTCGAGCGCCACAGCCGGCTCGACTATCATCTTCTGATCCTCGAAGATGGCTCCACCGACGAGCGGGTCCGCCCTTTCCTGCGCGACTGGGCCGCCGGGCGCACCGACCGGGTCAGCCTGCTCGAGAACCCGCGCAATCTCGGCTTTATCGGCAGCGTGAACCGCGGCCTCGAACAGGCGCTGGAGCGCGGCGATCACGTCGTCCTGCTCAACTCCGACGCGCTGGTGCCGGCGGACTGGGATATCCGCCTGCTGCGCCCGATGCTCGATGCCAGCGATGTGGCCAGCGATGTGGCCAGCGTGACGCCGATGTCGAACGACGCCGAGATCTTTTCGGTCCCGGCGATCTGCCGGCGCTGCGTGCTGCTGCCTGGCGAGGGCGATGCGATCGACCGCGCCGCCCAGCGCATCGGCTCCGATCTGGCGCTGGCCGAAGCCCCCACCGGGGTCGGCTTCTGCATGGCGATGCACGTCGACTACCTGCGCCGGGTGCCGCGGCTCGACACCGCCTTCGGCCGTGGCTACGGCGAGGAGGTCGACTGGTGCCAGAAGACCCGCGCGCTGGGAGGGCGGCATCTTGGCCTGCCAGCGCTCTTCGTCGAGCACCGCGGCGGCGAGAGTTTCGGCAGCGAGGACAAGCTCAAGCTGGTGCTTGCCAACAACGCCATCGTGGCCGAGCGCTACCCGGGCTACGACGCCGAAGTGCAGGAGTTCATCCGCGCCGATCCGTTGCTCACCGCGCGGCTGGCGCTGGCGCTGGCCTGGGCCGGGGCGCGTGCCGCGGAGGGGCTGCCGATCTACCTTGCCCACAGTCTCGGCGGCGGCGCGGAGCACTATCTCGAAAGCCGCATCGGGAGCGATCTCGAGCAGTCCGGCGCGGCGCTGGTGCTGCGCGTCGGCGGGCTTCACCGCTGGCAGATCGAGCTGCACACGCCGCAGGGCGTGACCTCTGGCATGGTCTCGGATTTCGCCTTCGTAGAGACGCTTCTCGATCCGGTACCCGTGCGCCACGTCGTCTATTCCTGCGGCGTGGGGGATCCCGATCCGCTGGCGCTGCCGGGTCTGCTTGCCGGGCTCAAGCGTGGCCCGCAGGATCGCATCGAGGTACTGTTCCACGATTTCTTCCCGGTCTCGCCCTCCTACTGCCTGCTCGACCGCGACGGGGTGTTTCGCGGCGCGGTGACGGCGGAGCGCGACGACCCGGCCCACCAGCCCCGGCGCGGCGACGGCAGTCATGCGTCGCTGGCCGAGTGGCAGGCTGCCTGGGGCGGGCTGATCGCCGCCGCGGACCGGGTGACGGTATTCTCGCAATCGAGCCGCGACTTGGTGCTTGCCAGTTATCCGCAGGCCGCCGCGGCGCTGGCGGTGCAGCCGCACCGCATGCGGGCGCTGCCGCAGCGGGTCACCAGGTCGCAGCCCGGCGCCGGCGAGGTGCTCGCGGTACTGGGCAATATCGGCTACCAGAAGGGCGCCGCGGTGATCGCGGATCTGGCGCAGCGCATGACCACCGGGGGCGGCACGCACCGTCTGGTGCTGATCGGCAATATCGACCCGGCCTATGCCCTTCCGGGCAGCGTGGTGGTGCATGGCAGCTACCGACCGCAGGAGATTGGTGCGCTGGCGGCACATTACGGCATCACCGCGTGGCTGATCCCCTCGATCTGGCCCGAAACCTTTTCCTTCACCATCCGCGAGGCCCTCGCCACGGGGCTGCCGGTACATGCCTTCGACCTCGGCGCGCAGGGCGAGGCGGCGGCGGCGGCAGAGAACGGCCGGGTCATCCCCTTCGGCGCCGGGAGCGACCCGGTCACGGCAATCCTGCAGGCGCTCGAGGCGCCGCACCCAGAGACGGAAGCGAGCACGGCATGAGCAAGGTGGACGTATCCTACAGCAAACTGCGGAATGTTGGCATCGAGGTGCTGCCCCGCGGTCCGGGCAATTCGGTGGTCCTGCCCGGCCACACCCGGCTCGAGGCCCCGAGCAGCCTGAAATGGACCGAGTACGAGCACTCGATCGAACTGGGGGCGTTCTCCTACCAGGTGTCGGGTTATTGCTGCGCCGCCCGGATCGGGCGCTACTGCTCCTTCGGCGAGGAGGTGCAGATCGGGCGCCAGGACCACCCGACCGGCTGGGTCTCGACCAGCCCGGCCTTCTATCTCGGCGATCGCCTGTTCGGGCTGAAGGACGGCTTCGAGGGCGCGGCCGAGTACCACAGCTACAAGTTTGCTTACAAGGGCGCCGCCACCAAGGCGCAGATCACCCGGATCGGCAACGATGTCTGGATCGGACACGGCGCCACGGTGCGCGCCGGGGTGACGATCGGTGACGGGGCGATCATCGCCGCGGGGGCGGTTGTGTCCAAAGATGTGCCACCCTACGCGGTGGTGGCTGGGAATCCCGCCGTGATCAAGAAATGGCGGTTGCCTCCAAACCTGATCTCTCCGATGTTGCGAACCAAATGGTGGCGGTATGCGCCCTGGCAGCTACAGCATCTGGATCCGACCCGACCGATGGCCTTCCTTTCGGGGGTGCAGGACATCAAAGAAGAGCCTTTCTCGCCGACGATATTCGATTTGAGACAATGATTTGACCACATAAACGCAAGCGTCCATCCGGCTTTTCCGAGGACGCTGCCCTTCCGTTCAGGACGAAATTGGCCAAACCGCTTGACGTATGAGATGACCCAGAACACCGAACTCACGCCCCCGCTGCCGCAGAGCTTTCTTCAGCGTATCGATGCCTACCCCGAAGCGGTACAGGCGCAGTTGATGCTTCCCACCTCCGAGGCCGTGGTGTCCCAGCACATGTGGGTGCTGCACGGCCGATCCCAGCCGACCCCGGAGGAGCTTCAGAAGGTTCTCGAGCGGGACAAGCTGCTGGACGGGTTGCTGACGCGCTTGATGCGGGCCAAGCCCTTCTACCAGCGGATCGCCGCCGGGCTGACTGCCTTCGAGACCGGGCAGGAAAAGGCCGCGAACACGTTCATCACCGAGTTCCTGGCGCCGATGTCCGAGCCGGACAGCCCCTATCTCTACAAGATCGACGAGATCCTCGCGAGCAAGCAGATGCGCGAGGCAAACCTCGAGATGCTGGGGCGGATCCGCAGGATGGCGGCGCTGCATGCCCGCCTCGTCGAGCATGAGGGCACGCTCGAGGAGCTGATCATCTCCGAGATGGGCCGCAATGCTGCAGGCGACAGTTCCGAGCTGCTCTCGCTCTTGATCCAGACTGTCAGGCGGCCTCAGGGA
>Ga0209503_10000118_pt1 | contig 53549 bp, 38 predicted proteins | sample SouAtlMetagenome_2_FD_187448 | JGI IMG/M metagenome (GOLD analysis project Ga0209503, IMG submission 187448) | Marine eukaryotic phytoplankton communities from Atlantic Ocean - South Atlantic ANT15 Metagenome (SPAdes) (version 2) | ecosystem: Environmental > Aquatic > Marine > Oceanic | place...
AGTCCTCGTTTAGGCCGACGCCCTTCACGTAGATTAAATGGGTACGTCCCTTACTACATGTAGTGAGCGGTGCCGGCCTAGTATCTCAGCCAGCAGCCCTGGCTTTTGGCCGCGGCCGCTATCTCAGCCACATGAGCTGGACCTTTAAACCTCCAGCCGCCACGGAACCTGCTAGAAATACCTACGAAAACCTGCCCGAATGATTTTGAACGTCCGGACTAGACCACCCGGCACCGCTCCCCGGAGGACGCGGCGCGCTCAGGCCCAGTGAAATTTCCGACGTCGATGGCAGAGTCGCGACGAGCAGGGGCGCGGCACCCGCTGGCCGATGGGGGAGGAAGTGGGCGGCTCCGGCAAGACGCCCCCGACGACGAGTTCTTGGTCGCGAGCGGAGGTGACCTGCAGCCCCCTGACTACTACCGATCCCTCTCGGAGGCTAATCCGAAGAAGCCGGTAATTTTCTGATCGATTAGACTCGCTCAGGGCCTCCCCGCCCCCCGGGGCCGGGCCGGGCCCCTCGGTCAGGGCACTGGTCGGTGCCGTCACGGTTGGTCCCGATATTAGTGTTAGATCCATTTCATCAACGGGGTTTCTGGGGTATACCGTATTGGACTCGCGTTGGCTCAACGCCAACCCTCAGAACCCGGGCCAGCCAGAAACCAAGACTCGGATAGTACTAACTTGAATTACTAGTAGTACCAGTAAACTCGAAAACTTAAAGGGCCTAATAAAGGCCCAATACTAGGCCCCATTTGGTCAATGTGCTTACGCATGTCCGGGTCCTTTACACTACGAGAATTGCGGGTAGATGACGGCGTCGATGACGGCAATACTCTACGGCAATACATGATGGTGATCAGCCATATAAGAGCCACATAATAGACTGGCAGCTAGGTGGCCTTTCCACGACAAATAATCAAGATTTGCTAACATCCTCGAAATTCTCAACAAGATCGGGGACGTCCTCGTCACCATCATCATGCTCTTCACCCATACTGGTACTTTTGTTTGAGTTCGAGAGATTGTCAGCAAGCTGTTTGAGATGATCTATATTATCAGGTCCCAATTGGTTCATTATACCCGGCAGTAAATCACTTAGCTCTGCGCATTTATTATCAACAACGCAGAGATAAAATGTACTCACTCTTTGCTTCATTCGGACCACTGATGACATAGGTATTTGCGGCGATTGATGCTTGGACTGTATTCATCCAGTAATGAAAATATATGTGTTTAATCATCACCTTTGGGATTCGAAAAATGGATTACCTTACCATCTGACGTAAACAGGTTGACCTCCTCGATGGCGGGGATGTTGGTTACTCCTAGTTTCTTCAATGTGCTTCCCAATTTTTTGTCGTCAGAGGTAGCTGTTTTGTGCACAGTTTTCTTTTTCCGGCGGAATGACCCCTTTCCGCCCGTACGAGATTGCTGCGCCCCACCGAAGCGGCGGGCTATCATCTTCTCGCGCGCTGCTGCGACGTCCATTGGCGATTGAGAGACGATATATAATACCAATCTATAAATAATGGTACATCTACAGTTAGTTCCTTGAATTGTCGGCCTTTCTCGTAGCACGCAGGTTGGGGTGGATCGAAGTGCACACCCTATTTCTCTCTGCATCGCAGGTCATGGGCCCACGCTCAGGCTCCCGGGCCGAGTCAGGCTCAGGCTAGCCTGAGCCAAACACCGGAAACCCCTTCGAGTTTGAGCCCCTATATAGATATAGAGCGTTACGAACTATTTTTCTCGTAATTGTGGTTCAGTTTACACTTCATCAGCGCCGCGAGGCTGCCCGCACGGTACCAAACTTTGCACAGCCTGAGCCCATTATTTTAGCATACGGAACCGTGACCTGCGCCTCAGCACAAGTTCCCGCCATTCGGCCGGCGCGTGGTTGTACGCGCATTGCGCCAAATATCATATGATGGTAAGACAGAACGTATTAACAAGCGTGACTTCAAGTTGAAAATCCTACTAGCATCATGCCTTTACAAAACTTTGTACCGTGACCGTGACCTGGGGACAGAGTCGCTTATCTCGTAAAGAAGGCTGCCGGTTTTGAGGCTTGCTGTGGTAGTGTAATAGAACTATTTTATTATGAATGCGAACGCTTGCCTGTTCTTGATACCTTCGAGGCTGTTATCACTTACCGATACCCAAACGCTGTCGACGTAGAAACCCGCGAGCTCAGGAGGCCCGGGGCTCGATCGCCAGTGATTTATCTTTAGCTTTGTCTTAAACTCCCCAGCCTTAGTGCTCGTCAGGTTACCCGGGCACGAGCCTGCATCTCGTCCAGTGGGCAGGATTATTGCCCAGGGGCAGCGCAACGAAAATCGAGGGGCAGCACGAAATCTCGGCGCGAGGTGCCTAAAATCGGGCACTGGACGAGCTGCTGCCCGACGACGTCAGGGACGAGCTGCGGTCGAAAAAAGGAGTGTCGGCGACCGAATATTGAACGAATGGTGCGCCCCATTCGTTTCGAGCGAGATCGAATGGGTCGCACCATTCGACGAATATCGGGGCTGCGAACGAGCTGACAGCTGACTGCGGATTATCGTTCTACCCCAGCTGCTCGGCGATATTGCGGAGGAGAGGGCCACACAGCGTCCGGTATCGGGCGGGGTAGGGGGCATCGGGCCATCGAAGGGCTGCTGCAGCCAAATGGGGCATTTTCTCGCGACGCCGACATCGGCGCGCAACGCACCCAGTGCAACTCCGGGAGATCGCGCGCGCGCGCGTCATTGTGTAAGTGGACTTTTTTGTGTATGCGACGATCCGGCTGAGATAGCGGGCTGCCAATTGCGTCGCTTTGTTTAGCTAAATTTAGCAAGCGTTTCGTCCGGGTACTAGTAAGAGGTTATGGAGGATTCAGGTGAAGTCACGGTGATGCTGGTGCCTCAGGATAGGCTCGACTTCCTCGACGGGTATACGGGAAGCAAGAAGCGTAAAACTCGAGGAAGTGGTAAGCCGAAAAAAACACAATGTGTGGTTTGCATGGATGCCGATGCCAACATGTCGTTTGTCCACGGGAACACGGCTCACTTGGCGTGCTGCGAGGCATGTGCGCCAAAATTCAACTGTCGTCCTGCTACTAACGCCGATATATTTGGAGAGAGTGACATAACTGACGACAAGAGCCCACCGTGACCCTCCCAGCCCATTCTCCCGAAGCCCCGTATGCCGCCGAGGTATCGACCTCATCGTCAAGCAGTTCTCTAGGAACTTGGGAAGAAAGGGGGATGGTAAGAAAGGGGTGTCCGACGAAATCCCGTAATAAATTATTTAACGCATTTTGGTAATTTCGGGGGAACGGGAAACTAGGGGGAAAGGGATGGATTTTCAGTCTCCCAGCCCCGGGGCCCGGGGTGCTCTGTTTTGATGCGACTCAGGTCGACTGACCTGGGAGTGACAAAACCGACACCCCTTACTCTCTGGTCCGCGGCGCGAATATCAAGCTCAGCCAGGACTCATTGTGACACATCGATGGCCCGGGCAGCAAAATCCGGCGGATCTGCTTACCAAGCCATCAACAAGTCTAACATTTCAAGATTACTGCCGTGCTCAGGCTATTGGTATTGGTTTCGATAAATCTGAGCTAGCCACCCAAAACTATTTGAAAGCGCCGGTCTTCTGGCCGTAATCTTGACCCAAGTGAATGGCTGGAACGTCGATAACCACACCATGAGCCTTCGAGTTCAAGTTCTCGCAATCGATTCAATATTCCCAATGTTCAGTGGGAGAGAGCAGTCAAGCCGTCCCGGACGACGAAATGGTGCATGCAGGAGAATCGCTCCAAGGGAAGACCCTAAGAACGCCACCCAGACACACCATCCGCCGCGCGGGGAGGCTCGCCGGGGGAGGGAAGGGATTCGACTGCGCAGTACTTCGGTGGGGCGAAACTTTGTTATGACTAATTCAAACATACTGTGGGCTCTGGCGCAGCGTCAGACTCGGGGGCAATGCTCACCGATCTTGGTATGAACATACCAGCTAATGGCCCATTCGTGATCTCACAATCCTGAACAAAGGGAAAAAATCCAAAAGCAAGCAAGGCATACTGGAGATTCGCGCCACGTTTGGGTCGGCGTGTAGCGCAGGGTATGCTCTCGCTGGGGCATGCTGCGCGCCGTCGCAGGACCTCCGGCGGGCCGCAAGTCCCGCAGTGGCAGGATTCAGACTCTCATGAGAGGCTACCACAACTAGGCATCCCCCTACTGTACTACCTATTTAATACTAGATGATTCGACAGCCTTATTAGGGAAAAAGAAGGGGAACTCGACTGTCGGTCCCAAATACTGGCACATGCAGTGGCTTTACGCCTGCTTTATATGGTGCAGGGGGTATAGGATAGTGCGCCATTATTAGCCTGCGAGCCTGCTTCCAACCTTTAGAGAGAGGAGGGCCACGCATCTGCCGGGCCAACCGCAGGTCAATCACATGCCCTGGTCTCAAATTGGGGGGTAGTGTATGGTATGATTCTTGGCGCTTCAAGCTGAGTTAAAGGTCCTGGACTGCGGTACCATCGGCATTGTTGTCGTGATTGTTATCAGCGTTGTCGGAGGTCCAGAGGGTAAGATTGTCGCGAAGGAGCTGCATTATGAGGGTAGAGTCTTTGTATGATTCTTCAGAAAGAGTATCCAGCTCGGCAATGGCGTCGTCAAAGGCCTGTTTAGCAATGTGGCAAGCACGGTCTGGCGAATTGAGAATCTCGTAATAGAAGACAGAGAAATTGAGTGCGAGACCAAGGCGGATAGGGTGCGTGGGCGGAAGGTCCTTATTGGCAATCTGCGATGCTTGCTGGTATGACTCCAGCGCGCTGGAGGAGGACTCCTTACGCTTGTCTGCGCTCTGGAACTCCGCCAGGTACCGGTGATAGTCGCCTTTCATCTTGTAGTAGAAGACTTTACCTTCATCCCCGGCAGAATTCGGGATTAGCGTTTTCTCTATAATTCCAAGGATGTCCTCACAAATGGTCTCTAGTTCAGTCTCTATCTTCTTCTTGTAATTAGTGATCAGTGCCGTTTTTTCCGAGTCAGACTTTTGCTCGATAGAGGAAATTACGCGCCACGATGCACGGCGTGACCCGATGACATTTTTGTATGCAACAGAAAGAAGATTCCGCTCCTCGACAGACAGCTCCTCTGAGTAATTCGCGACAGATTTCATATGGTCGACCTAAAAAAATTCTAGTAGACACCCCGAGGCGCGCCTAGAACAAATTTGCCACGAATTTTGAAGAATTGCGCGGGCCCGTTGATCGGCGAATTCCGCGAGCTTCTAAATTTGGTCGAGTCTCAACGCGGGCCGGAACCATTTCGTCGAAACGCTCAGCTTGCTCTGCAAGTTTTGCGAGATAAACGAGATTCTCACGAGTGTTATTCATTGTCATGAAACAAGGGAGAGTAGCTAAGTTTCAGCGGTATACGTTCGACGGATTAGTAGACAGTAGTAGCCTAGAGTAGAGGATATACACAACTAGGGAGGCGGCACGCAGCTCCCTGGCGAGTACTCGGTAAGTGCTCCGGTCCCATTCTAAGTATTCGGCCTGAATACTTGCTCGAAATTTTAAGTGCTCGGGCCATTTCAGAAGGGTTCTAGTATAAAGCTCAGCGGTTCGGGTACCGTGTACCGTATACCGTACGTCCACAGTTCCTGTATCTTTCTGGTCAACGAGCGCGGCCCGGCATGCAGCAATTGCGATGCTGCGCGCACAGGTATGTGATTGAACTAAAAAATACGCCCGCTAATCTTTGGTTTCACAGATGATTTCGTGGCTTCAAGGGCACATCCAGCTTCCGGGATACGATGTAGGTTTGTGGTCAGTCGAGCACGAAGAAAAAGCCGCAGCGTTCCTGAATAATCCACGACTATGTCAGCTTTTGTGCTACATCTCGAACGGCAAGCTGCACTTCTCAGCGACTCTTGACACAGAAGCAACATCTTGCGAGAAGCTTTACTACTTCATTCGCTCCGAGGAAATAAGATTGAACAATATCGACATGTCAATCCATCATGGAATGTTGTCGCGCGGGACGGCTATGCAGTCGCTACTTGAGGCAATGGGACAAGTCTTTGGCCCACAATTATTTGAATCCAGCACCTGGCCCGACAGTGTAAAAAGGGATCTATCTGGTCATTTGCACAGGTTCATGGGTTCACTTACCGAATCTACTTTTGCAGCCTCCAGAAAAACGGTTCTTTACTTGCCATCTGGAAAGTTTCTTCCAAGTGTACCTACTGCTGCAAAAAACAAGGAGTTAGTGCAACAATTGGAATCCATTGTAATCAATTGGACTCGTCAAATCAAAGGGGTGGTGAATAGCCAGGATAGTCATTATCATACTGAGGTGTCGGGTCCACTCGAAGAAATTGAATTCTGGTGCACACGCAAGGAAGATCTCTGTGGAATATTACAGCAACTTCAAAGAGCAGATGTCTGCCGTGTTGTTTGCGTTCTTGAGGCGTCAAAGTCGTCATACCTGGCGCGTTTCCTATCCCTCGCTAGGAGGATCCATGAGAACTCCGTCGAAGCAAATGATAATGTAAACTTTCTCAAGAACCTTGTCACGTCTTGCAAGATCCTTGCAGGCGCTGATCCCGCTCGTAAGTGGCGAGCCTTCTTGTCGTTTGGGCGATCTTTTTGTTAGGCATATGCTGCATTCTTCCTGAGCTTCTTGGGCACATTCGCATGATATGGACCTTGTCTGGTATCTACCTCTCTGTCAACTGCTTTACATATTAAAACCTAAGTTCCTCATTTATTGATGCTGATAGGTTATTATAACAACAAGTATCCTGAGCGTCTTGCCAGTTTGCTACGCAAAATTTCACATGAAATAATTTCCCGTTGCCGCACACGAGTATCACTGAGTGATATCTTGTATGCGGACAGCATTAACATTAAGGCTTCTATGGTTCTACTGACGGTGTCCCTCCGACCATTGCATGATTACATCACGATGCTGTCCTCAGGTTGCGCTAAAAGAGTCGATTCAGTGTGGTGTTCTGTGGAAATGCCTGTACTATCGCACTGCCGCCGCCATTCGTCTTGCCTATCCAAGCTCGCCGGAGCTGCACTGGACATTTGATGCAACGTCTATTTTTGCACAAACTGATGCCTTTGTCCAGAGATGCCGTGACCTTTTAGAAGTCTGTGAGGGTCAGATTCAGTTTCGGCGCAAGTCATACACCGCGGCGGGGGATAACTCTGTTTCGTTTTTTAAGGGCTTGCGTGGTCAAGAAGTTACTAAGTCGCTCGTCGCAATTCAGAACCAATTTGATAATCAGATAAGCCGTTTATGTGGCCTCAAGTACCAGATTCTTGACGTAAGACTTAGCCATTGGCACGAAGACTTTAACATCTTCAAGAACTCGGTCAAGGACCTTGAAGTCATGTACACGAACATGATAAGCGCGTCATTTGAAGGAGTCAATTGTGTTGCTGAGGCAGTTGGAGTACTCCAAATTTTCCAATCACTTGCCAAGCGAGATGCAATTAAGCGCTGCGTGGAAAAAAAAAACAGCGATTTGTATCTTCTTTTTATTCATGATGTAGAAGAGGTTCGCCGTGAATTTGATGAAAATCGCAGAGCACCACCTCTGCGCAACGATGAGCCGCGCTGGGCAGGATCTGCTCTATGGGCTACGGCTCTGGGACAAAACGTAGAACACTCGTGGTCTCTCCTCCAAGCCGCAACGTGCTGCCTGTGACTTTTATAGCGCCCAGTTATATTTGAAATTTGGCTTTCTCAGGTATTTCATGCCTACAAGTGAAACTAAAGAAGCAGAAATCGCCTACAAGGCATTGATGGGCGTAGTGGACGAGTATAGGGCTGGTTGTTACAAGAACTGGGTTGGTTCTATGGGGGCACTGGACTCTTCAACATTGCAAGCAAAACTTGACAAGCCCCTGATGAAAAGAACTAACCACACGGGCACCACAGAAAGAGAATTTCTCGCAGTCTCTACTTTTAATGTCAAAGGAGTCTTTCTACAGTGCAACTTTGACCAAGATTTGCTTGCTCTGTTCACGGAGGTGCAATACTGGGAAAAGTTTCACAGTGAGTTTTCAATTCCATACCACGCCCATGATCTCTATAATCAAAAAGCAAAGTTTTATGCAATGCGTGAACATGTTATGCGGATTGTAGATGCTTATAACAAGATCCTGTGTGACCTAAGTGCTGTAGAACGTCGTTTGTTTTCAGATCACATCCGCAAACTCGATAAACGCATTAATCAGGGGCTACAGAAATTGACTTGGGTGAGCAAGGGTATTATTGAGCACTATGTCAACGATTGTTGTGCTCATTGCGCTGAAATATATGCAATCGTGCGTCGTTTTAAGGAAGGAAAGCAAAGAATATCGCATCAGTGCCGGCTTGCATCCTCCATGCTCCTTTTGCAAATAGACAAGAATGTTACTTATGCTCATGACATTTTTGAGGCAACGCAAGCAGCTCGCAGGACCGAAATGAAACGACGCTTGCAACAAAGTCATGAGATTACCCAATTAGAACTGCGTGCAATATTCACGAATTTCTGTGATGGCACCTCGGAAGTGCTACGTGAGTGGCGCGAGTTTGTCAAGGAAATAGACAGCCAGGTCGAAGCAGCCTTGAGACAGGCGGTCAAGAGGAGTCTTCAAGCGCTCAGTCGTGCTATCAATGGTGATGCCATGTCAGAACCGCAGACTCTATTTTGTCTCAAATTAGTGCTCGAAAATGGTCGCATTGACTACAAACCAACCATGATAAGCTTGACCCATCTTGTTAACATAGTCGCCAAAGAGCTCATTTCTACTGTTGCTGTAGTTCCGCGGCTTTGCGACATCCTTTCGCCTGATACAGTGAAGCAGTCTTCTGGTTCGATTGCTAATGACAGAAGTGACTGTAGTGCTCTGACCAAACGCCATCGGTCGTTTTACTCTACCATTTCAAATGATGAAGACATGCTTAAAATAGTTGTTCAAATCATGAATGGAATGTCCTTGGCTGCCACTGAACTTCAAAGGCACCTAGGGTCTTATATCCGGTGTCGATCAATACTAATAGCTTCACCTTGAGCGATAATTTGTTATTGTATGTGACTCAATTTTCCGTCGCAGCTACTGGGAAAGGTACAAAACACTGTGGGAAATGGACAAAGAGGCATACATTCGTCGCTATGCGAAGGCAAACAGGAGTCTAAAACACTATGACGATGATGTCACCAAATACAGAAACCAGCAAACCAAGATTGAACACGAAGATATATCCCACGTAGTGAACTTCGTACAACTTGACTGTGCCCTTTTGAAGGAACAATTGATCTCACACTGTCAGCAATGGCGAAGGAATCTGCTTGGATTGCTCAACAAAAATGCCTCTCAAGGGCTCGAGTATCTCCATAACCTTTTTGCTGACAACACGCGCACCCTGTGCGCAACACCGTCTGATCTGAACGAGCTTTCTGATAAGCTAAGGATCCTGCTGGATTTTCGCAGCAATAGCCAAGTGATTGAGACAAAACTCCTTCCGATTGAAGAAATGTAGCTGCTTTCTATCTTCCTTGAAGATTGCCTTGTCCAATACATGCAAAATAAAGCTTGAGTCGTTTCCAACTCAGGTATGCAACCCTGACCAAGTTTGATGTTCAAGTTGCCTCTAACGAGATTGTCAAGCTGCAGGAACTTCGGCCCGCTTGGAAGGAGTTCTTGTCCATGCTTGACAAGGCACAGCATGCACTAGACAAAGCCAAGGTCAACATGAGGCGAGATCTTGAAAGCAACCTTGAAGCCTACTGCCAGCAAGTGCTGCAGTTGCGAGAACAAGTCCTTATCGAGATTCCAACGTCACAGGAGTTGACCCCAGACGAGGCTTTTGCTGTGATATACGACTTTAGACACCGTGTTGAAGCAGTCTACCTGCGGAAGCATGACCTTCAAGCAGGGCTTGATATTTTCAATATGGAATCCCCTGAGCACAGAGAGTTAAAGGACACAGAACGGGACCTGGAACTTGCTAATCAAATTTGGATCCTGGTCCGCGATTGGACTCGGGCTTTTGACAACTGGAAGACTGGCCGCTTTGATGAACTCGATATCAGCGAGATGGAAACAGTAGCAGGACAATTCAATAAGAAAGTTGGTAAGCTTGGTCGCGATGTAAAGCGCTGGGGAATCTGGGAGGCGATGCGCACAAAGCTGACCGAGTTCCTCCAGACCATGCCTCTTATCCAGGATCTCAGGAACCCTGCAATGCGATCACGCCACTGGGACACATTAAAGCGAGACTTACGACGCAACTTTGACGAAACAAGCGCAGAGTTTACTTTGGAAACTGTGTTTTCCATTGGACTGAGTGCAGTGCCTGATCTTATCTCCGAGCTTAGCGCGAACGCAAATAAAGAGCTTGCAATCGAAGAGACTCTCAAAGAGATTGAAACACGGTGGGGGGAGATTGACATAGACATCAGTGCTTACAAGGAGGAGTACTTCAAGATTCGTAGCACTGATGATCTATTCCAAGTATTGGAAGATGATGCCGTCGCCCTGTCTACGATGAAAGCGTCAAAATTTTATGGATCATTCAAGTCCCGGATCGACAAATGGGAAGGGGCGCTTGCGCTCGTGTCTGAGGTTATAGAATTGATTCTCACTGTTCAACGAAAATGGATATATCTCGAGTCAATTTTCATGGCCTCCGAAGACATCTGCAAACAACTACCAAAAGAATCATCATTGTTCATCGAGGTTAACACGACGTTTGGTCACGTAATGTCAAATGCAGCTGAACAGCCTAATGCTGTCATTCAATGCACTGCCACCGGCATGCTCGAGACGGTCACTTGCATGGATGATAAGCTTGAAACCATCCAAAAGTCGCTTGACTCGTTCCCTACTTACCCTTTTCTCACCCAAGGGAACTGAGTCCTTTACTCATCAGATGAGTAGCCGATTCTCGATGCTTATTGCAACATAGGTACCTCGAGACAAAAAGGGACGTATTCCCAAGGTCGCGTGGCAGTGTTGGAAACATGGCGGAGCTCGCCCGAGAGTGGGCCTTTCGTCCTGTCAAGTATACTGTAACATGCGGGTTCGATTTTTAGGTTTTATTTTGCACGTCCACCTAGTCTTGATCATTCAAGTATTATTAAACTCTGCCAATTCAGCAAATTTTGCAGGTTTCAGATGACGACCTCTTGGAAATCCTCGGCCAAAGCCGTGAGCCACTTCTGGTCCAGAAACATATCAAAAAATGCTTTGAAGGCTTCAAGGTGATGGACATCATCCCCCCTGGAAAGCAGCTCAATCGCAACTTTGAAGTAAGCCTTTTTTATTAGGTTTTATAGGTACGCAGCAAGTTTGTCTTTAGGCGACTGGGATGCGAGAAACGTCAACGGGGGAAACCGCAGCGTTTGTCTCGAATGTCGTTTTAGACGGCGCGGTCGAAAATTGGCTCGTCGAACTTGAGCATGCAATGAAAAAGTCAATGCAACAGCTATTGGCTGTTTCAATCCAAGCTCACCGTGGCAAAGACAAGGAAAAATGGATCACGGACGTGCAAGGGCAGTTGCTCATAACCACGGGCTCGATTCAGTGGACCAATGATTGTTCAAAGGCACTGGGCAGCATCTCGAATGGAAAAAAAAACGCACTGAGACAACTCAAGAAAAAGCAGGTAGCCTATTTGACCCGACTTACCGACATGATTCGCGGCCAACTCCCGAGGTTGGTCCGTACTAAGCTTGTTGCACTTATTACCATGGAAATTCACAATCGCGATGTCATGGAGCGTATGATTAAGGCTGGATGCTCATCAGTCACTGACTTTGACTGGCTATGTCAGCTTCGATTTCTGTTCAACAAGGAAGAAGGCCAGTTTGGCGGTATCTGTACTGTGCGCCAGACAAACTGTAATCTGGATTATGGCTACGAGTATCAAGGAAACAATGGTCGTCTGGTTGTCACTCCGCTCACAGACCGATGTGTCCTGACCCTACTCACAGCCAAATTTCTGAATCGAGGAGGCAACCCTCTCGGTCCCGCGGGCACAGGGAAGACGGAGACCGTAAAGGATCTAAGCAAGAACCTCGCCATGTATTGTGTTGTAATCAATTGCAGCGACGGCAGGGAGCCAGAGTCAATACAAAAGGCGTATTGGGGCTCAAATAATGACGTGTTTGTATATACTTGCCTTACTTACACGCAGGCATGGACTTTAAGTCGGTCGGTCGTATATTTTCTGGCTTATGCCAGGCTGGGGCGTGGGGGTGCTTCGACGAGTCAGCCGCGAGTAGAAAGAATAGTTCAAGGTGCCTTTAATATATATCTTTGTGGTTTTACTCATCTTTCAGTTTGGCCTTTTGGTCAACGTGTTTTACAGAGAGGGGAGGGGGGGGGGTTCGTCGAGACGCAGTCGCAGCCTCAATGGGGTATTCATCAGGTTCAACAGAATAAAAATTGAGGTGATTTCGGTTGTCGCGATGCAAGTACTTTCGATCGTAGACGCATTGTCCCGAGACGCAGAGACATTTGATTTTATGGGATCGACTATCCGCTGCGATGGAAATTGTGGCCTCTTTATAACCATGAATCCGGGATACGCAGGACGCACCGAGCTACCTGATAATCTGAAAGCGTTGATGCGCCCGGTGGCAATGATGGTACCAGACTTAGCAATGATAGCGGAGGTGATGCTGAGTGCAGAAGGCTTCACAGATGCCCGCAATCTATCAAAAAAAACGATAACGCTCTATTCTCTCATGCAACAGCAGCTCAGCAAACAGGACCACTATGACTACGGATTGAGGAACCTCAAAGCCGTGTTGAACATGGCGGGTTCTATCAAGCGCGCAGATCCATCGACAAATGAGGAGGCAATTCTCATGCGCGCTTTGCGCGACATGAACCTGCCAAAATTTATCAAGGACGATGAACGTCTCTTTCGCTTACTGCTCGGCGATCTTTTCCCTTCCCTTGAACTGCCGGTCACAGAGATTGGAAACCTCAACGCTGCACTCGAGTCAGAATTAAAATCCGCTGGTTTGCAGATGCACCCTTTCCTTGTATTCAAAATTGGGCAACTTTACGACTCGAAGCTTACGAGACACTGTAACATGCTTGTTGGTGCGACACTCTCAGGGAAAAGTACCGCTTGGAAAACATTGGCAAAAGCCAAGACGGCGCTTGCCAAGGAAAACGTCACGGGCTATTTGCCGGTAACTTCCTTTGTCATAAATCCTAAAGCAATAACACTTACGGAACTGTATGGAGCATATGACCTCACCACTTTTGAGTGGGCTGATGGAATATTATCTACTATATTCAAGTCGTGCGCGGAGTCAGATAAAAATGACGAGAAATGGGTAATGTTTGGTAAGTTTTTTCTTTTTTGCTTTTGCTAATTGGCGTCATAGATGGGCCAGTCGATGCCATGTGGATTGAATCAATGAACAGTGTCATGGACGACAATAAGATCCTGACCCTGATCAATGGGGACAGAATTCCTCTCACTTCGTCGATGAGTTTGTTATTCGAGGTTGAAGATCTAAGGGTCGCATCTCCAGCCACTGTCTCGCGTGCTGGCATGATATTTCTGGATCAAAGCGAAATGGGCTTTAAACCATTCCTCGAGTCGTGGCTTGAACGTCTTTTTGGGACCCAACCCGAGGTGCAAAAGCTGCACCAAAATCTTCTTGGAAAATATGTTTCCAAAATTCTCGAATACAAGGCGTCGAGTTGCGTTGAGCCCGTCCCCATTTCTGATTTCAATGCTATTCTCTCTTTCACCCAGCTTTACGAAGCATTGCACACCAAAGAGAACGGGCTAGATGCGTCTGCAGACATACAAGCGTACGGTCAAATGGCGGAGAGGTGGTTTCTTTTTGCGCTCACGTGGTCTATTACGGCCGCAGTGGACGAGACGGGACGCAAGAAGCTCGATATATACCTCCGCGATCTTGAAGCACAATTTCCGCCTTCCCGTACCATATATGATTATTTCTGTGATCCCCAAAAAAAGGATTTTGAGCAATGGGAAAGTGGGTTGACAACCTGGCGTCCACGCAAAGGGGATTCTTTTTTTAAAATGATAGTGCCAACGTCAGATAGCCTGCGAAACTCATTCATCTTCAGGACCATTGTTTCATCCAAACACAATTTGCTTGTTGTGGGCAATACTGGCGTGGGTAAAACAGTTCAGGTGATGGGCCTCATGACGAATTTGCCCGCAAAAAATAGTAAGCTTGTAATAAACTTTTCTGCTACAACTAAATCAAGTGCTCTCCAAGATATTGTAGAAAGTGTCATGGAGAAACGCTCCAAAGACAAGCTCGGGCCATTGGGTGGCAAGGAGTTACTCATTTTTGTGCGAGACAGTGCCAACTCGTCACAGACAGAAATTGTTTAGTATTTATCAAACTTACACATGTTCTGGGGGGCACGTGTCCGTCTTGGGGGACTTTCTGTTGCTAATAGGTCGACGACTTCAATATGCCGCAGAAAACCTCAGCCGAGTCTCCGTTCCAACCACCCCTCGAGTTGCTGCGGCTCTGGATGGACTATGGCGGCTGGTACGACCGCTCTAAATGTGCCTGGAAATACATTCTAGACAGTCAGCTAGTAGCAGCTATGGCGCCACCATCTGGGGGACGAGCGGTCATCTGCAATCGTACACAAGCACGTTTCCATCTTGTAAACATCACAACACCTGAAGACTCACAGCTCACGCGGATATTTGAATCTATCATGATGCCAAAGCTTCAGGAGTTTGACAATGAAATCAAGCCAATGAGTCGGTCTCTAGCTCGAGCAACCATTGGGCTGTACCGCAACGTCACCGAACGATTCCTTCCAACTCCGGACAAGAGCCACTATTTGTGACTTCGCAGTGTTGCGCTTACTAGATGAAAATTTGATTTTTGCATATCATAGGTTCAATTTGCGTGATGTAGTCTCTGTCCAAAAAAACGCCAGTCGGGCAACAAACTTCATTTTTGATACCTTAGGCGACGTCGCAAAGGTCATTCAGGGAACACTCCAAGCCGAAAGACAGTACTTTGATACTTCAAAGTCCATGATACGATTGTGGACTCACGAGTGCATGCGTGTTTTCGCTGATAGATTTCTCAAAGATTCAGCAGACGACATTGGAAAGTTCATCGAAGCCATGAGCCAGGTGATGCGGGACCACTTTGAGGGTGCCGAATGGGCTGAAGTTATGGAGAATATCGATGACGAACGCTATGGTCCGATTTTTTGCAGTTTTATGAGCGAGACAACGGAAATTCTGCCTTATGAAGAAGTCGCCGATTATTCGCAACTCAAGCAATGCTGCGAAGACAAACTGGAGGATTATAATCTTGAGCCAAAACTGATAAACATGAATCTCGTGCTTTTCAAAGACGCTATTCGACACATTTGCAGAATTCACCGTGTTGAAGGCGATGCCTCGACGGCACAGCGGCGTCATTATATGGCCAAAATTTATTCAAGACGTCGCCTTTCTTTACCACGGTCTCGGTGTCGCAGGTATCCTAATGATGCCTAGGGGCAACGCAATGTTGGTTGGTGTCGGGGGATCTGGACGCCAATCATTGGCTCGTCTCGCATCTCATATTGCTGGAATTGGCGTTTTTGTGATCGAGATTACGAAACAGTATCGCTTGATTGAGTGGCGTGATGACATGAAACGTCTTTTTGAAATTACTGGCGTATCAAACACGCCCACTGCCTTTCTCTTCAACGACACCCAGTTGAAAGAGCAAGCATTTTTGGAGGATATCAACAATATTCTTAGTTCGGGCGAAATACCTAGCCTGTATGGTAAGGATGAGTTACCAGCCATTTACGATGGCGTACGAAAACGAGCAGCTGATGCAGAGTCGGGCGGAACTGCGGAAGAACTTTGGGCCTTCTTCGTTGACTCAATTCGCTCGAATTTACATGTAATCCTAGCCATGTCCCCACCCCTGCGCCCGTAGTGAAACTAGACTCTGACGACTCATACTGTGTCGTGTCCACAGGTCCCCAGTTGGATCCGCATTTCACACTCGATGTCGCTTTTATCCAGGCCTAATTAACAGCACTACCATCGATTGGTTTCATCGCTGGCCCGCAGACGCACTCACTGCGGTTGGCTCGGCGTTTCTTGACAACTTGACTCTTGACTCTGATGACACTCGGGCAAAAATTTCCAGTGTATTCTCTGTAATTCACTTGAGTGCACAAGACTTTTCTGACAAAATGCTTCAGCAACTCAAGCGTCATAACTACATTACCCCAACACATTTCCTTGAGCTTTCAAAGGGCTATCGCGTAATCCTGACAGAGAAACGCACAGAACTCGGCAATGGTAGAGATAAATTGGCCAACGGCCTGGCCAAATTAGTTGAGGCACGCGATGGCGTTGAAGTCATGTCGGTGGAATTGGAGAAAAAAAAAGTTGTGTGTGCCCAGTCACAAAAAGACTGCGAGAATCTCCTAGTCGAGATTGTGTCGGAGCGCCGCGTTGCTGACGAGCAGCGCAAGCAAGTAGAAGGAGACTCCGAGCGAATAGGCTTCTCGACAGTGTCCAGAGTATACTTTGGTGCTCTGCCCAATGGCACTAGTGCAGATGGTCAAATTTACAGGTAAGGAGGAAATTGAGTGTAAGGCAATAGCAGATGATGCTGAGGCCGAACTAAATGTCGCTTTGCCAGCGCTACAAAAGGCCATGGCTGAAGTTGAGAAGCTTGATAAAAGCGCCATTTCTGAGATTAAAGCATACAAGAGCCCGCCAAAACAAGTGGAGACGGTGCTTGCGGCAGTGATGATACTCTTCGGAAATAAGACTGATTGGACCACTGCCAAGAAAGTCCTTGGTGAAGCCAATTTCCTGCAGAGCATTAAAGGCTACGACAAGGACAATGTTAGTGCAACAATCATGAAAAAAATTAAGGGGTATGTTTCTCATGCGGACTTTAAGCCAGAAGCAGTGGGTGCAGTTTCCAAGGCTGCGGGGGCTCTTTGCACTTGGGTACACGCAATCTACATCTACGCCAGTGTTGCAAAAGAGGTCGCTCCAAAAAGGGCAAGATTAAAAGGTGCTCAAGAATCCCTGGCGGTAAAGCAAGCTTCGTTGCAAAAAGCACAGGAGGAGCTCGCGGAAGTCACCACTAAAGTCAATCGACTGAAGCAGAAATATGATGACTCAGTGGGTGAAAAAAACCGTCTTCGCGCCGAAGCAGATCAGATGGAATTGTTACTAGATCGTGCTGATAAGCTCGTGAAAGGCTTGGCAGGCGAAAACGAGAGGTGGCGAGCCAGCATTGGTCAGCTGCAAAATGAAATTGGTCGGTCTCTCGGGGATGCGCTCGTTGCCGCAGCATTTCTGTCCTACGCCGGCCCCTTTGACACCCAATACCGCTCCAACCTTGTTCAACGCAATCCTTCCTGGGGCTCGAGTGTCTTGTTACAATTTGGCTGCATTTTTAAGTGCAACAATTAGGTTGGTGGCTGGCTTTCGGCTGTAAGGGAACAACAACTACCATCTACGGAGAATTTTACTTTTGCATCGTTTTGTGCCCTACCAACGGATGTTCGACAATGGAACATTCAGGGGCTTCCAGCAGACAACTTCAGCACCGAAAATGGAGCCATATCTGTTCGTTGTTCGAGGTGGCCGTTGATGATTGATCCGTAATTTTGGCAGTGTCCCTTCGTTGCTGGTGCCACATTGACACCCTAAACCATAGGCAAAACCAGGCAAATAAATGGGTGCGTAAAATGGAGGAATCGCAGTTGCACATAGTGGATCTCAAGTCCAAAGATATGCTACGCAAAATAGAGAACGGAATTGTCTATGGACTACCGGTTCTGCTCCAGGACGTATTAGAGGAGCTCGATCCAGCTTTAGAACCTGTCCTCGCCAAGGCATTGATCAAGGTCGGAAACAGAGAGGTGCTGCGATTGGGTGACAAAGAATTAGATTATAATAAAGAACCTCTCAGTGTCTGCATGGAGGCTTTTTTATTTTTGGCAGATATTTGAAGGGGTCGATTTCCTTTTCGTAGGACTTTAAATTGTACATCACAACCAAACTTGCAAACCCGTTCAGACTCAGCGTAAAAGCAAAGTTTAAATTTCCCCCAGCCCTGTAACCGTCATGTCTTTTTAGTCATTATACACCAGAAGTCTCCACAAAGACGACAATAATCAATTTTGCGGTGAAACAGCAAGGCTTGGAAGCACAACTCCTCGGTATCGTTGTGCAGAAAGAGCAACCTACGCTTGAGCGTCAAAAAGCAGACTTAACATTGCGCGTTGCTGCCGGAAAACAAAAGCTGGTTGACCTAGAAGATGAAATTCTAAGGCTCCTCTCTGAGGCAGAGGGCAGTCTGCTAGAGAATGAAACTCTGGTAGACACATTGCAACAATCAAAATTGACTTCTGATGAAGTAACTCGTCAACTCAATGAAGCTGAAGAAACAGAGATTAAGATCGACGCCAAACGAGAGGAATTCCGCCCTGCGGCAATCCGAAGCTCCATAGCATATTTTGTGCTAGACGACATGGGTAGAGTCGACCCCATGTACCAATTTTCGCTTGATGCCTATGTTGATCTCTTTAATCAGTCAATGGACAAAAGTCGCACTAGTCCAAAAAATATATCTGGTACTGAAAGATGCAGGCAGATAAATGTTGCGCACACTCTTTCTGTCTATCAGTACACCTGTCGTGGCCTTTTTGAGCGAGACAAACTCTTGTTTGCGTTGCAGCTATGCTTGCGAATCATGACAAGCGAAAACAAGGTCCCAAAGCAGGAGTTTGATTTTCTATGTTACGGCGGAGCAGGGATCGAGCGAGCCGATCAACGGCCTAATCCCTGCCCGGAATGGATAGATGCAGGAGCATGGGACAATATCACTGCGTTAGATAGCATCCCTGCTTGTATGGGCATCGCATCAGCATTTGAACAGGGGCAGCGCGACTGGCGGGCATGGTTTACTTCGTCCGAGCCAGAAGAAACCCCCTTGCCAGGTAAGTCAACTTCCAAGAGGCATAATGGCATCGACACTAAACAGGCGACTGGGAAAACAAGGTAACGGAGATGCAGCGAATCTGCATTATTCGTGCGTTGCGGCTTGATCGAGTACTATTTTGCGCAAGTCGTTTTGTCAGATTAAACTTGGGTCCGCAATTTGCTGATCCACCCCCGTTTGACCTTAGGGCCATTTTTCAATCATCCAATCATCGAACACCACTCATATTCGTGCTCTCCCCTGGCGTAGACCCAACAGCACAGGTCAAATCTCTAGCAAACGATCTTAGCACAAATGTAGACATATGCGCCCTTGGGCAGGGACAAGCGCCGGTAGCAATGAGCTTAATGAATCTGGGGCTTCGAAGCGGCTCGTGGGTATTTCTTGCTAATTGGTGCGTCGACTTGTGTTATTCGTACCTCAAATTCGCACTTAACTTTGTTATAGTCACCTTATGCTCAGTTGGATGCCTGAGTTGGAAAAACGAATCGCTGAGTACTGCGCGATGACCGAAGACATGCCACACGCACCACATTGCGACTTTAGACTGTGGCTTTCGGCCAGCCCGAGTCCTAAATTTCCGATAGCCATCTTACAGCGTGGCATAAAAATGACCACGGAACCTCCACGTGGGCTTCGAGCCAATATGCTTAAGCTATACAATCTAGTGGGCGAGGAACAATTCGGAAGATGCCAGCAGCGCTTAAAATATCAAAGATTGCTCTTTTCGCTATGCTGGTTCCACGCGCTCCTCCTAGAGCGACGCAAATTCAAAAGCCTAGGCTTCAACGTACCATACGAGTTCAATGAATCGGACTATAGTATCTGTCATGATATAGTCATTGTTTTCTTGGATGAATATCCAGATGAAACACCGTCCATGAACTTGAATTGCCCATTTGGCACTTGTGTTTTTTTTTCAATAATTTCTGGGGCGTGTTTTCATTTCAACACACGAAGAGAATTATTACACAGGTTCGATGCGATGCGATACCTCATTGCCGAAGCTAACTATGGTGGTCGTGTCACTGACGCCATGGATCGACGACTTGTCAATGTTTACATAACCCAGCTATTTTGTGAGCAGGCTGTCAGTCCCCAGACCGAGTTCAATCTTGCGCCGCAACTGTCAGATAGCCCATACATAATTCCAAATGATGCAGATCTAGCTAGCGCAAAGCTAGCCATAAAAACATTCCCTCAATTAGACAACGCACTTGCATTCGGTCAGCATGCGAATGCTGACATTGCGTCGCAAATAGAGGACTCAAGTACGCTACTTGACACGATTGTCTCACTCCAACCGAAAGTAATTGATGCTGGGGGTGAAAGCAAGGAGCAAAAGATTCTACGAATTTGCCATCTGATGCAGGAGGAAGTGCCTCCATCTTTTGATGCTGCAGCTGTGAGAAGGGGTATAGGGCCGAGGGCAGACCCTGAACCCATGAAAACTGCCACCCCAAAAAATTCCCTTAGGATCCACAGAGCCTTAATTAATCAAATCATGCCTACATTATTTGTTGATAAGCAAGTGGTGCGTAGGTGCTATACCAGGAAGTAGATAGATACAACATACTTTTGCTGACTTTGCATCAGACACTGAAGGCCTCGGAACTAGGTGTTCAGGGTCTGGTGATTGTGACGCCAGAGCTAGAAGAGATAATAGAAGCTGTGCTTGAGTTCAAAGTCGCTCCACCAGCGTCAATCGCACGTTAGCCCGCTTGAATTATCGAATAACATACAGGTTCCCCGCGCATGGTCAACGTGTTATCCAAGCCTAAAACCGTTGACCCCCTGGATGCGAGATCTCGTAATCCCTCCGCTTCTTCTCCTGAAGAAAGTGTCAATCTAATTTTAATATAATTATTGGTTATTCGGCTGTATCATGTTGCCATAGGTGTGTCGAATAAGTGCCCTACAAAAATGGATCAATGAGGCTCTCCCCCGATGTTTTTGGCTGCCTGGCTTTACTTATCCCACGGGTTTTCTGACCGCTGTCTTGCAAACTTCAGCTCGCAAAAATGGCATCGCAATAGACTCTCTGAGCTGGGAGTTTCCCATCATAAACACCCCAGCTACGTCTATTGCACAATATGCCAAGGATGGTTCATATTGTCACGGGCTCTTCCTCGAAGGGGCTCGATGGGATTTAGACAACAGCTGCTTGACTGAGCCGATACCAATGGAGCTTTGTTGCTCTATGCCCGTAATTCACTTCAAGCCGGTTGACAATAAAAAGAAATCGATTAAAGGCATATACTCTTGTCCGTTGTATTTGTATCCCTTAAGAACAGGAAGTCGCGAGCGACCGTCTTTCGTAATTTCTTGTGAAGTCAGATGCGGCGCTCAGGGCTCAGAGTATTGGACGTTTGAAGCGGTGTCCAGGGACGAGCCCCTGGTCATTTTCTTTCAAAAGCTAAAATTAATTGTGCGAGATTCGTAGGTGTCGTGGCACTGCCATGCTTCTTTCAACCATGCACTGATATACAGCCAGCAAATTTTATGCTTGAATGGCAAGCGGTGAGGGTTAAAAAAATCTGATGGTGTAAGTTTTTTGGCGCAGGTCTTCGGGCCAGCGTCGACCCCTCCGAGTGCGATTCCGCCGGCGGGGCGTTCCCAATGTGAATGAACATCCGGGTTGGCTCGGTTCCGCTGGCAGTCTAATTTCAAACTATATAAACTAATATTTACTATAACTTGAAGCACTAGTAGAACATGAAGCACTAAGGCGGTGTCGAACGAGGGCCGATCCTGGTAGTACGTTCCGAGTCAAAGTTCAAGTCCAACTTGAATCACTGGTGCGTTCTTAGGGTTTTCCCTTAGAGCCTTTCTCCCGCGTGCACCACTTCGCCATCGCAAAGTTGAGCCTAGCGTCCATGACCGCTTAACTACTCTCACTGGTACGCGGGCGATTTTGGTTACGGAGTGCCTAAAACTCCGGATCCCGGAAATCCCTATTTGGTCATCCGAAGGCTTCCAGGTACCTATAGCGCGCGTCATATGCGCAAACGCGCCTGTTTCAAGTTTTCCTCGATGGAATGCCAAAAAGCATGGCGCGGGGGCGCCCGAAGGCCGTGGAGCACGAGGGCCGCTGCCACGTCTACGAGCGCGAATTGCGAGCGACGACGACGGACGGCGTTCCCTTATTGCTACGCGAACTGCCCCCGCGGGTGATGAGCTGCTGCTGGACTACTGCTTCGACACTGAGGTCTCCTGCCGCCGCAGGCGTGGCGCGACCACCTCTTCCGTGCGTACGGCTTCGCGTGTATCTGTGTGGCGTGTGTCGCGCGGCGGACGACTACGACGTGGTGAATTAATTTAGAGTATTTAAATGTGCGTTGCGCTCTGAAAACCGCCTAGACAGTTTTTCGAGCTTGCGCCTCGGTTGCCGGCGAAGCGCCCCACACTAGTGATTGCTCTTAATTATCAGTGGTCCGAGGGTCTAATCAACGTTAAATTGGCGCCCGGGCGGGGGTCGGGGATGTGGTATTGACACTTCATTATCTACAAGGAACTTGACGGCGCCTACCCGCCACGCCCGGCACCGCCAGCCGCCGGGCCCCAGCCGAACTTAAAAGCGGCCGCGTGTCGTAGCGAGGGACGATGCACGCGCTCGGACTCAGAGGCGACTTCGGTCACTCGGACGCTCTGCGCTGCCTCTTCTTGAGCAGCACACTTGAACCACCCAGAGCCTGCCAGTGAGCCTGGATGCCACTAGCCCCAACGACCGCAGGACCTAGGGAGCTGCACGGGCGCCTGGAATGCGGGACACTCTCGGCTTTTCTCTCAATGCGGGATACCAGCAACAACCTGAGGCGTTTGATAGGCGGATACGCACGAAACCTTGGCCGGGTGAAAGTAAGCAAAGAGGTATGAAGGGGGTATTCCGTACTGTTAATTGCACTCCACCTCTTTCCAGGGTAAGCCCCGTGTTCTTACTAGATTCAGAGGTAATCGTTCTGTCTAGATTCGGATATTTGTCCTTCATCAAAATGTGCCAGTGCCGGGGAAAATTCTCGTGGCCTGGCGTAATAGCATAACTTTGCGGCAGTCGCAGCCCTGGTTCGCCCGCGTGGGTTCGGGTTTTACACCCCCGGAAGAGATCCCGGTCGCTCCCGCTCCCACGGGACCCATCCGTCGGGCTAGGACAGAGTAAGCCTGAGGTGGTCGCATGTGCCTCCCTCCTTCTTCTTCTCGAAAAGGGATGCCCCCCCCGTCAGGACGTGAAACTGGGTTTCGCGCGGGTTTTTATTTGGGCTACCAGCTCTGCGCCGATCCGTTCCGCACCCGGGTTCAAGGCCTCCGGGCCCGGGGCCCGTCCTGGGCTCGCTAGTGGCCCATAGCAGACTGCCTATGGTGCTTAACTCTCACTGACTCCAAGCTAGAATCCCTTGCATGCTTACCCTTCGGACCCAGATTCAGTTAGCACGCACTGCGTCCATAAACGCTAATGAGCATGCAAAGCACGTTGTAGTGCTGGGTGCAATTCTTCGTCTTCTCCAGTTCCCCTTTCGCCTTCAGTATTTTCAAGGTCAACAGAGTGGTGGTTGCAATTGTCCAAGATTAGTGTACGTCAGAGCTCGCCATCAAAGTCTAGCGTGAGTGCAGCGGCGAGGTACCTGGTGCTTTGTTCAACGACCCCTTTGCTGGTGCTTAACCAAAGTATAGAGTTCGCGCTTTCAGTATCAACAAGCACCTAAACGATGCATTCGAGTACACATCCGTAATGTGAAGACACCGCTCGTGTGATTGACAAGCTGAGGCTCAATACGGGCAATATAGTGAAGGATATTAATGCACTGAAGTCGAAGAAATGAGCAGGCGTGTTCACATTTGAGAACTTCGATCATTGTTGTGATACATTGATATGTCATAATCTTCAGGTGATATGGGTCAAAACACATGCTAGTGATCTGTGATGCACATGCCTACATCCACAAATGTCAGTTCTCATGTACTTGAGGATAAAGGCACCTCGGAAATGTACACATGTACATGATAGCATTCTCCTGCAGTCATTTGCAATAATGCACACAAAAGTGCGACTGGGCCCGGTGATCTAAGGGCCTTCACACCCTCAGGGTGGCACGACAGGGCATGTAAAACTTCTAGGAAATAAAGCAGGAGGACAGTAGCATCGGTGTGATCTTGTCGCGTTCTGATAACTTTGACAAAGGCATCCCTCAGCGCCAGCATTATGACTTTAGCAGTATTGGCCCTAAGGTTAGTCATACTGCGTGCTCGGAGAATAGCTACAAGAAGTCGTGCAGCAGCGGCCTGCGTTCTATCTGTCTTTGAAGCTCTGAGGGCAGTAATCGCAGAATTGAGGATTCCGTGGACCCTGACGATAGCATCGCGTTGAGCGAGAGCCCCACTAGATGCATTGGCCAAGACTAGCTGAGCACTTTCAGCGACATCAAGCATATATGGCCAGCAAGTTTGCAAAGGTGTTGAGCTTGCTGGGTTGCCGTGGGGGACAGCATCTTCAAAAGGCCTCCTGCGCATTGCTAGCATTGTAAGGGATCGAATGAAGGCTCTCTTTGAGGCGATATAGCCGCAGGCATCCCAACTTGCACTGGAAAGCTCAGCAATCAACGCAAGAGCTTCAAAAGCAAAAGGTCCAATGTCAGGTGGAACTGTCGCGCAAGTGATTTGCGCCTGGAGGAGGGCCAGCAAGTTTTCATGTAAGAGAATAGCATGGGCAGCATGTGCTCCATTTTTATTCAGAAGGGAAAACAGAATTTGAAGGCCAAGTGTCACATCGGCGTTTGTACACACTTCTCCCGTGGAATTCACAACCAGCTTGACTGCAGCCTCCACAGTGCTCGCGCCCTGGATATGAGATGTTGTGTTTGGACTCATGGTAATTACAGCAGCAATGAGACGTCGTGCACGTACTCGTACGTCATCCTCCGGGAGAATGCGCAACACTCTGAGCAAAAGAGGAGTCAGTTTTGCAACAGCGCCCAGAGCAGCAGTATCAAGCAGCGGAACAAAGCCCATAGCACCATAGTGCGTTATAGTCCGCATGCAGCTAGCAAGTTTGAAGCCGTCAACTGCCAGTTTCTCTACGAGCAACACAATGGTTTTTGAACCAAGATTAACTCCAGGCTTCATAGAAATCTCCTGGGTAGCACTGCATAAGTCGCTCAGACTACTCACTTTGCCTAGCAGGTGTGGAATGAGAATACAGAGCAATACCAGGGTATTGGGAAATGAAACCCTCGGTTGTTTCTTATTTGCCATTACCCCTGATACTTCTAGGGCTACTATGGCAGTAATGCGTGTAACAACTGATGATATCATCCCTCGAGCTGCAAAAGCGACTGCTAACGCAAGAATAGCATCACTAGAATCCAAGCATATGATACGAAGCATTTTCAAAGAGGCTCGGGCTAAATCTACGTCAGTGCCTGCCTGCGATGTGCTTTCTGGGGTCGCACACAGCATGCGACCTAGAGTATCAACGTAGTCAATTGTCTGTGCTGTTGGTACAGAAAGCATAAGGGGCCTGTGGAGCTCTCCTGCCTTGCATAGTGCAACAAGACAATCCGCAGCGGTGGCTGAGTTGGGTGCCAGCAAGAGAAGATGGACAAGTAAACCGGCCTGGATGACTTTTGCAGCAACACAACCCAAAATATCCTCTTTTATTAGCTCCTTCAGCGTTACACATGCTCGGTCAACCGCTGCTAGGTGTGCTGATACGACAGCTGGGTCATCTGATTTCATTGTTGTGGCGATCAGTGAGACTAGAGCAGCTACATCTACCTCACCCACCGGCCAAAATGTCCTATTTGGAGCAAGAAGATGTAGCTCTTGAGACCGAGACTTGTAGCGCTCCTCAAAATAACTCCTGCGATCGCTGCTGACTATCTCGATTGACGAAAGAAACGATGCTTCATGGTCTCTGTTCGTTCTATCATTGATGTCAACCTGGTGACCAGTACTACAAATATTTGGTGCATTGGCAATGGCAGTGAGAATCTGATGTGCACTACGTGTCACAAAATTATTCTCCGAAACATCAATGCAATCCAAAGTCCAGCCCCCATTCAATGCGTATGCAAGAGAACCGATTGCTCCAGTATGTTTTGCGGCAGCAGCAAGCTTGACAGTAGTCTGTGGTGTTTTGATTATATCGATAGGGTGTGTAAAGTGAAGGAGCACTGAAAGAGCAATACGTGCTAGCTTAAAGCCGCACGTGTCCTGAAATTTCAGAACCTCGAGAAATAGAGCATGGAAAACTGGCGCTTTTGTAGTGGCCAGGCTCATTCGCGGCTTTGGATATGTAGCGAGTGCAGACAGAGCACCGAGCGCTTCATGCTCTATTATGCCCAAAATTTGATCTTTATTTTTAATCGCAGTGATAAGAATACATGCCACAGCTTCGCATGCACCAGCACCTGCGAGGGCTATTGCCCTGTCTTCTGAATCAGCAGCGAGGGCAGTAATACTAGAGAGAGACAAGGCTGAACAACGCAACGCAAAGTCGGAGGTTACACACAGTGATATTCGCGAGAGAGAAACTAGGGCACCCCGGCAGTCCGGTGAACAAGCAATTTCATCACAAGCTACAAGACAGCCCCCGCGACACGTAGAATTTAGTATACCTAATGCTTTCTCAACAGCAATGGCACCTCGTAGCTGCACAAATTGGCTTTGAACGCTCCCTACTGCGGCGTGCTTATGAATGGCATCTGAAGCAACAAAGCCGTGTGCCAAATTATTCCCCAGTGCAGCGACACCAAGTACAATATCACGACCTAGACTTGTTATGTGCGCAAAGAGAGATGCAAAGGCATCAAGTACATCTGCACGGACGGTGGCATCGCTGTCGCCAAGACACCTAGCCGTAACTTCTACCAACCCTGCATGTGCGAGCGCTGAGCCAATGACTTCTGTAGGATCGTGAGTTGCAATATCTTCTCTACAACAAAGTGACCAAGAATGTCGGTTTCCGCGGAGAAGTGCACCAAGTAGACGTGCTGCTGCACGTCGTTTTTCTGTTTGTTGTAGTACCAAAGACTCATGCGCAAGGCTCATAGCAAGAGCCAAACAAGATCCAGGGTTCTGTGATATGTCCCGCTTGCATATAATTTCTGATGGATGTGGCATTTCACCAAATGGTCTTGCCGCACCACAGAGAGAACCAAGCGCTAGCAAGATTGCAGTTGTAAGTGTATTGACAGTAGCAATGCTAGGACTATCCGACACAAGGAGCTCATTTTTTGCCAAACCATCAAGAAGATCACACAGTCTCGCAAGCAATCGGCCATTTGGAGGTCCCACCAGTGCAAGAATGAACAACGCTCCATCATTACCACCGCACCAGCTTGCATGGATGCAGATATGCACGAGCGTGGCTGCACGTGCTGCAATTAAGCTATGGATGGATGTGTAATCTGAATCACAGACAAGACGCACGTCCAGAAATTTGCGTGTAGTAATCAGCTCAAGGAGCCCAACTTGTGCTACTTCAATAGCAGCACCAGCATCACGACGAGCAGCGCAGGCGCATATGCAGCTAATAAGAGCAGAGAGGGCAGCCAGTGCTCTTGGCTGTTGTTCTGGTGTCTCGAGGGATGGTGCCAGCTCAAATGCAACTGTAGAGGAAAGTGCAGAAAGTACCTGCCCTAGGTCCGTGAATGCATCAATTGCATCGGGCACGCAGGATATGATGGCTGCAATAATCCGAGCACCAGCATCATGGTGCGAGTCATCAAAAGTCCTGCCCCGGCCTTGCGTTTTTTGTGCTGCTATAGTGAGTAGGGTCGAAAAATGAGATTTTCTATTGGTATTGGTGGTGAGGGCCATGGTAGCCACGCGGAGACCACCAACAGCATAGATTTGCTTTGTTGTCATTTTGCAGGCAGCCACTTCCTTGGCATTGTCTTCATCTCCAGTCTCCTCATCGATGTAATAACACATATCTGCCAGAACATGAATAGCACAGGAGATCAGACTTGAATCATCGCAAGCAGCAACAAAGTCAGCGATATATTTTCTGTCACTACCAAGCTCATGTCGTAAAGACGATTGAAAATTCAAACTGGTGTGATTTAATGCAGTGATGATTTCCAGAGCAGTACTTGCGATGTTGGCTTCTGTTCCAGCAAGTAATGGAATCAGGGAATGGCATATGCCTGCGTCAATAGCCCCCTCCACAAAACTGTTCAACAAAACCCCAGCATCACCCACCCCAAAAGAATCTTTGGGCCATGCGGCCTCAATGGAAGCAGAGCATAGGGCAACAAGGGTAGCCAAGGCGTGTGATCTCACCGCCGATGATGATGAGGATAACAAGGCAACTACTGTGAAGATGCCGCCATCGTCAATGATGCATTTGGTTGCGTTGTGAGGATCGCTGGCTACAATTGGGGTCAGTGCAGCTGCAGACCAGTTTTGCAGACTGTCATTTGGTGATGTTAGCAATGGTAGCAGCCGTATTTGGGCTGAAATAGCCACCAGAGTTCGCGCTGCATGTATATCTGCGATTGCTGCAAAGTATACACATCTTGCCGCTGGCTCTTGTCCAGGTACTTCCTCGAGGCAATTCGCCACCAGGGCGAGGACCCCGGATGAGCCAAGAGTCCTGGCCAGTATGTCAGACGGTGGTTGCGAGTTTTCGCTGGCACCTAGTTTTCTGGAAAGAGCTTTAAGCGCCTGCTCTCTTGCTGGACTGGGCGGGGACAATAGAAGCGGCTTAAATATTTTGGCAACTAGTCCGGCAGATGATGGGAACTTAGCACCTACCACGACGCACCTACACAAAAGCGAGCCATCCAACAGCCCGGCATGCATGAATGGGACACCGTTGTATCACCAGCCCAACCACGTGGCGCGCTCCAGATCATTCGCTGCTGCAAACTCGAACTTATCTTTGCCTATCATTTATGCATACAATGATTTAAAAAAAGGCCAAGCACTGCAGTAAATCACCAGGGATTGCAGATTGTGGTGAATTGCTGGCGGGGAAAATCTTCCAACGGAATATCTGGTTCTTCATTGATCGGATCTTCCCTTGACTTGAAGACTCGTGTAATGTGGAACTTTTGAGCTCAATGCATACTTCTACTTTAGTACATAATGAATTTGGATACACCTCTAGCGCTGTTCCGCAAACCTAAATTCTAAACTTGAACCAGGAGGAATGGATGACTCTGCTCCCGTGCCCGAGCATAGACTTGGCGCCAACCTAGGCCTCTTAATTCCTTGCGCACACGGAGAGAACCTTCAAAAGTTGGTGAAGGTGGCTGCTCTGCTAAATCCTGAAGGACTGTAATGTAAGCTCGGAGATACTATTGGATTTACAAAGACGCTATTGTTTACATCTAAGCCTTTGATCTCATGTTGAACAGGTCTCTGCGTCGGTGAAATCATGTCACCTTCCATCTGAAGATGGTGGATTAAGTGATCATCAGGTTCTTGGACATTTGGCGGTGGTCGCTTCCAAGATGTGGATTGCGTGTTGTGATCCACAAAAAAAATGCGCCCTATGGAATCCTTACGCTCTTCCCAGCCGGGAGGTAGCATTTACATGGCCAGGTACAACTCTACACAACTAGCACGCATGCTACTAGAAGTAGAATGTCACGGTACCTTGGAGGCATCCTTGGCGCGCATGATGGCTATTAGGCTGGAATGATGCCAAAATAATACTAAAAGCCAAGCTAAAATGCACTACCGACGCGGACTCGGAGATCATGATGCCGCCCCCCTAACTTCCGAGTCACCCTCTGGACTCGGAGCCACTTTTCAGGCTCTTGTTTGGACATAATTATTGTCCAGACTTCATCGTACCACGCCCGCGCCTAAGGCCCTTTGCTTGGCCCCCACCTGCGACTGTGAGACTCGGGAGTACCGGCCCCGGGGTATCATGATGGCCCTGCGTTGCGTAGGTCTATAGGAAGAAGAGACGGTTCCGCCATGACACTTTCGATACTATCTCCGGTTTCGATACCCCATTGCATGTGCCCGACCCATTGCTTTTTTAACACATGCGTCTGGCGATTTTTTGCCACGTTGCCCAAGCGTCGATCAACCATTGCGTCCGCGTGCATGAAGAGTCCGGCGTCATAGCGACCCATTTTCTCAGCGGGCTCGAGTTCGGGTTTTACACGGCGCGCGACCCCCTAGTCGCTCCCGCTCCTCCGGGACCCATTCGTCGGGCTAGGACAGAGTCACGGTATGGTGTTCGCATGGACCTCCCTCCTTCTTCTTCTCGAAAAGGGATGCCACGGCTAAACCGACAGAGCACGGACGCCCGGCCGACCCGCCGAGGGTTGCGCCGGACGCGAGCTTCGCTTCGAGCAGCGGGCTGAGGGCCGCCGCAGTGGGGAATTTACATCCGGCTAGCTCAGCGGCATCGCGTGTGCACTTGTCACGACCAACGCGGCTGGGTAGCCCTGGCTATGTGCACTTGTCACGGGTTGGTGCGCTGGAAAGCCCATGGGTTGGTGCGCTGGAAAGCCCATAGCCAGGGCTACCCAGCCGCGTTGATCATGACAAGTGCACACGCGATGCGGCCGAGAAAAGCTGGCCTGAAGTACGGCCCTTCGACGCGCCCTTAGCGGGCCTCGTGAGGCTCCCCGCGAAAAATTTCGCTGAGTCGAGGCTGCCCGACAAGGGACTGAAGCCATTGGAGCGCGTAGGGGCAGCTATCTGCACCGCCCCGCGCGCGTCGTAGCAGAAATCGCTAGACGGGCACATGCGTAGGGTACCCCGGACACTGCGGTCGCGTTCGGGAAGCTGGAGGTAGAGTATTATGTGTCTCGGTCAGGACCGTCTCGAACGACCAAACCCAGCTTAACGCGAGGGTACTATCAACCCCCATAAATCCCGGATGTGGCGGGTTTTGTTGTCAGGGGTACTGGGCCGTTTGTGCGAGTTCGCGGCGTAGACTTAGACAGCCCCGAGCCTCTAGAGCTCGCGGTTTCTACGTCGACAGTTTACGGATTCAGATGGTCAACCGGTCTTTTTGCGCTAATTCTAGTTCCAGTAGTATTAGCCAGGTTAGATGAGTGTCAAAGACCAGGTGCAAGACTTGCTAAATAACGCGCAGTACGAAAATGCGCTTGCATTCTGCATGCTCACAGATAGCCCCAAAGAAGACATCCAACTGATTGAAGAGCGGTGCGTACATTCAACTCACAGATAGCCCCATGGGTAATGTACGCTACCATACTCGACTTAGGTGCGCTTACGCACTTTACTCGCATGGGGAATTAGAACGTGCGTTACAACACTGGTTAGATGCATTGACGGCGCCCGAGACGGTCGCTGAGTTTTATGCCATCATTTGGCCATCCGGTTTTAACATCGAGCTGGATTCGGAAAAGAAGGTTATTCCAACGGGCTACAAGCCACGAAGTTATCCAGAGAAATGGTTTGGATTTCTGTCTAAATTGGTGCTAAGAGGAGTCACGCTAAAACGCACCGCCGCGGCCGTTGTCTCTTACTTTCAGACTATGCGAAATCGGTTACTGGCACGTAGTTTTGATCCGATATCAAATGAATATGGCGCAGTAAAGTGTTGCAGGCTTGTACTCGTTGATACCATGCTTGCTGCTGCGAGACTTCAGTGCGCCCCCCCCCGACTTCAAGATACTATTTCCCTGCTGCGAGATCCAGCCCAGTCATGTGACCTTGAGTCACTTGCGACTTTGATGGCCGCAGGTGGTCCTACATACGTAGAGCCGCTTCTCTGGCTGTACAGAAGCAAGCATGCACATAAACGTGCCCTGACACTAATCATGGACATGTGCAACTGGCAAGAAAATTCGAGGTGGAATTGCACTCAAGGTTGGCGATGGAAAGCAAGGTATTTGCGTTGGCTGTGGTTCTCCAGAAAGCCAACATTAGTGTCAATGGTGCGAGAACATGTTGCTTCAGTATTTTATCAAGCACCTGCGTTGGGCCTAGCCATTTTTACCGGCGCTGACATGTCTGGTAAAAAGGATGATGTTGATAGTGACCAACCACCCCATACGAGTTCTCGAGGTGCTAACATGCGTCAGACTTTTAGTTGAGTTTTTTTTTCATGCAGGTATGGCGACTCTTGGCATAGCTGCCTGGATGAAGAAACTAGATTTGAAGGGTGGTTCATTCAACGCAGCCAAGGATATTCAATCGAGTCTTCACTATGTTGGATCGCCATTGCAATGCAGTAAAGGTCGCGCCGTGCCTGAACAAGTGGGGCAATTTCCTCTGCACAGTGGAGCATCAGTGGCTTGTGCATATCTAGAGCATGTTATATACGCAGGCGAGGAACCTGCTATATTGCACATGGAGCTTGCGACCACTCTTCTTGACCAAGTCAAACTTTTTGCCGCAGTTGATCCCGCGATGGTGCACCTGTATCGAACACGACTGCGCAACTTTCTGCGATATTCAGACAAATATGAATGCAAGTTTCTGCTCTCACGCCTACCCGGGGGCTTCCTGCACGAAAAGGCGCTGATATTGTCGCAACTTGCTGCCCATTCTGCCGTCTTGGATGTTTATGCTCTTAAACTTTCAGATGACAATCTCGCAGAGATATACTCCAGTACTATCTGGCTTGCTGCCAAAAACATGCCGCAGATTGCGAAGTCAGAAGAGGTGGAAAGCGCACTTGATATTTATGTGAGGCTTGCCAGACGCTACGCGTCGCGTGCACATACGGGCAAATGCCTCCAACCCCTTGAGCATGCAGTTGATGTTATTCGCCGTAATTTTCGTCGCATTCATCCTCTTAATGCAATAGAATGTTGCCCTGAAAACGTGAGTATGACTCTCTGCTCAAACCTTGTCAAAGTATGCTTGCGGCGCGCTGTTTTTAATTTCAAATATTCACTCTTGCGCCCTAGGATCTACTTCATTTTACCGAGTCCGAAAGACGAGCGGCAATTGTCAAACGTAATCTCTTGCGTGTGCAATATGCGGATCTTAAGCACGAGGGTACACAACGCCAATTAATACGGTACTACAAATTGTTGTCAGTTCCGAGGCTTGAAGCTTTGGGGAAGATCCTCAGGTCGCTTCAACCTGTAGTACTCGAGGAATTTAGGGAAGGCATTCATTGCTGCCATGTTGCTTGCGTTGGCTACCTCTTTGAGTCGCATCTTGTACTTCAATTCCATGTTACAAATAAACCCAATGGTCAGCGTATTAAGAGTGTCCACGTACATGCCAAGTCCCTTGGGAATGTGGAGGATTATATTCATGACGGAGAAGTTATGTTGAAGTTGCTTACCTGTAATTCTACTGGCCATTGCTATGTACTCTTTCGGCGCCTCCCTACCCGTAAAACTGCCAATTCGCTCGCATGCAAGTTGCGCTTTTCTGTCACAACAGATATTGGAGACCTACGTGTTCCCACTGAGCAACTTCAGGAAATTTCACTGAAGGACATAGACGTTCAGTTTTCACCTCCGACAAACTACACGTGAAGGAAGTTGCCTAGAGCCACACTTCTACCCCCGCCTGCGCCCGCCTCATACGGACGAAGGTCATTGGTCACCAGGTTGCGTGCCCGTGTAGTTGAAGTCGTCGGGTTTGGAGTAGCGGCGACGTGCGGCGGCGCCCGAACGTCGTCATCCGTTGAAATTAAGCAAAAGGCACGGAGGCGAGTAAGGCAGATCCTGCACACACCCAAAGGTCCAGTCACCGGCCTTGGGCGACGTCTGTCGCTTATTATCTGAAAGATCCTCTGTTCACTTGAATCACTTCCGAGTCCGAGCCCTTTTCAAGTTACATGATCATGTACTAGCTCTCCTTAGCTAACTGAGAGTAGGCGGCGGGTACGCACGCTACGAGGGAGTTCCTAATATCAACAGCCTAATATTCGAGATTCGAGTCGGACCAGCCACTTGGCCGGCGGTGATTTTGCTGCGGGGTCCCAAAGAGGCCCTTTGTACGCCCCGCGACCGGGCTGGGGGGAGAGGGGTCACTTTCCGCCGCGAAGTCCATTCTGCTGGTAATTTGGTCCCCCAGGGGCCCTCGGGTACCTGTGGCGTAGGGAGGATGCGTAGGCGCGGCCGGGTGCCCGATGGGCTGCAGATAGGTCGCCTGACGCGGCACGAAACGCCACTGGCACTTCCACTGGCACTGGCGCGACGTTCGCAGGCCACTAAAATTGCCAGGCCAAATCGTTTCGCTCGCCCCTTTGGCTCAATTCGCTCGCAGCCAAGGCGCCTAGTTATAGAAAATCTATCTAAGAGATACGACCATCGGCCGCGGCAAATTCCGGGTTCAAGTTCGCACGGTGATCCCGCCCTTCGCACGCTAGGCTAGCACGCCCCGGAGGTGACCACACGGGTGAATGGCGGATAAATAGGAGGGTGATTTGCAGGGGGGGGCATCCGATGATCGATATTACCCGGGCGGGTCTGGGCTGTGCAGGGCCGTCCGCGGCGTCATGCCTTGGTACTTGCCTTGGCGTTCCTGCACGTATTCCAGGCTCGACCTGCTGCTTGTCCTCATCCGCCTTAGAGGGAGGAACTTTCGCTAATCTCACCCGCGGGAATTTTGCGTTGTTTACGAGACTCTAACTCTTGCTGCATTTTGCCTGTCTATGAAGGAAGGGCGTGCGACGCGCCGCAACGCCTGACGCGCGCCACGGCCTCGACGGCGCACAGGGCGTATCCGTGCGCTCTCCAAGGTGCCACAAGCAGTTCGCCTTCCAAAGTTCGCCGAAAACAGTTCGCGACGCGCTGTCAGGTAAATTTCAAGTTTCTACCAGAATCACCGCGCCCCCCAGACGAACTCCGAAGTCACTGCATGCAGCTGCTCTGCAGGAGGTGAAGACCAGCTGAGACCAGCAGCAAATAGGCGAAAGATGATGCTTGATTGGTCTATGCCTGGCTGGGTATTTTGGCTTTGTTGGCAGTGATAATAGAGAGCATCGTGTCTACAAGTCTGACAAATGGAGTAAACGCTGGGCTATGCTGCTGACATTGGCAGACAAGGCATGTGCCTGATTCACAGGCCCGCTGCAAGGAAGGGTCAAGCGGCAAAGCGCCAAGGTATGGTACATTGAAGCGGGCTGCCATGGACTGGGGAGAATTGTCCAGGGCACACTGAAAGATTGTAATAGAAGCATCGCACTGCTGGAGATCACACTGCTGAAGGACCCCGCGGACATATTCCGTTTGATCTCTTCCGGTCTTCCTCTCGACAAAGTTGAGATGGGAAAGAGGAATGAGTAGTTGATTCATATTTTCCAACACACCAATAACCCTGATCTTGGTTTTGGCGCAGAAGTTAAGCTCTTTGCGAACATCCTGCATAGACACCTCTTGGGGTGTTGTCACCTAAAGCGCATATGCGTTCAGCTCGATTCTAGATTGACTCTGGTCCCGCACAACAATTGCGCCTATATCTACCATCTTTAGGTACTGAGCAACAGAGATATGCTCATCTGATGTGCCGGGCGGCGTATCGATTATGAGGTAATCTAGCTCGCCTACAAAGCGAAAATATCCAGAAAGTAGGAAGTTAGACATCAGTGGCAGATCACCCCGTTTACTTACCCCAGTCCACCTCGGTGAGGAATTGTCTAATAAGGCCACTTTTTCGTGGACCACGCCAAATAACTGCATTGTCATCATCAGGGAGCATAAATCCTACTGACATAACACCAAGCTCGCCTGTGCCTGCTCCGACATCAACGAAAACTGGCGTCCATCCCGTAGATGACTGATGAATCCCTCGTCCCTTTAGTCCGAGCATCTGTGGTACGGAAGGACCGCAAATATCTATGTCTAAGAGGCCCACATCCCTGCCTTCATTTGCTAAAGCTGCTGCTAGTTGGCATGAAACCTGTGGTCGGCTATAGTCATGATACGAATAATGCGTAATTAGACGAGGAATACCAAAAACAGTAGATTTACCCACCCCACCCTTGCCCGATAGTACCATGATTACATGTTTCACACCAGAGAGTCGTTCATGGACAAGCTCGGCTGTCAGATCGCCGCTGTTCCTTGCATTGTTCGCACAGGCTGACTGATTTATGCAACCAACACACGATTTCGCTTTGCCTGCCTGCTCGCTATCTGGCCCGACGCACTTCATTTGCTGCGACACAGATCGACGGCCTCCACCTCGTCGGCGGCACTTCGAGACTCACCAGCGGTCCGCTCACACCGACGTCGACGCACGCTTTTTACGATCGACCGTCGACGCACGCTTAGTAGAGTTAGCTCTACCCTCGGGGGGCTAGGTTTGACCTCCTCACCCGCGCGCCGGCTAGCCGGCTAGCTGTCCAAGCCCCCGGGGTACTCAGTCTATATAAAAACCCTTGAGTGTCCGCGTTACGTGCGGGGTGCTGACCGGGGGAGCTATCTCCCACGAGCGTGTCCGTAATCTTGCTGCCGGTCGTAGAAGCGTGCGTCGTCATGGCCGTGCGCGGGCGCGTTGTCCGGGTTGCCGCTGACGAGCCGGAGGCCGCCGATCTTGATCCGGGCGTACTCGCGCGCGGTCTTGATACCCCAGCGACGGTAAAGGCCGCGCGTTTGTGTCGTCGCGAGCGTGATAGATACGCGCACCTTGTGAGGGGGGCTCGTGGGTTTTAGCTCCGGCTCTAGTGGCGCAGCGTCGAAAATTTTATGGGCGAAAACCGGCCATGGGACGTGTCCATGCCTAATCTTAATTCACACAAAGTTTGAGAGAAAATATTGAGGTTTGACAGATGTTAGGCACAAATCACATACTAGAAAATTCACAAAAATTGTCTCCGCGCGTAGTCCAGCCGCCGGGGGCCTCTATGCTGACCCGTGGGTGGGTACGAACCATTCGGACCGCTCAAAACCTCCACAACGCCGACATTCAGTGGGCCGAACGCGGCGTCGAGGCCGACTTCGTGCACCCTAAATTGTGCATTCCGGGCCGATTGAACCAAAAATGTGGGCACGGAGCATCTATAAGGATCGTATGCGATGGCTCACGCACGTCAGTGGGCTCGCCGCGGCGATTCGATGACATCGCGCCGGCCCATCGGCGCACCCCGAAATGCGCTGTCGGACGCCGCAGCCGTTCGGGCCTTATTGTTCGCTCCGGCCGTTCGACATCGTTCGGTAGGTCCCCACGCTTGGTCCCGCGCTCGGGTAGACCGTCTCGCGCCGCGGAAGGAGCCAAAGCCGTCGGGGAAGGGCAGCCCTTTCACACTGTACTGCGCGCCGGCGTCGCCCTTTTCCAGCCCAAAAAGCTGGTATGTTGGGGTCCGGGGGATGCTTTGGCCGTACGCCGGTTTTCGCCCATAGAAGTTTGGATGGGGCCGCGAACGAGCGCCCTCAATTCACGCCACTGCCCGCACGAGCGCCCTTCCTTTTGTGAGGTCCCGCTGGTAAAAGTTAGAGCGATGTGCATATGTGCCTGCCCGCTGTAGTGTTAGCCGGAATGTGCACAGTGACGCGTAGGATATGCGCGCTGCGACACATGCCGTCTCAAACGAAACGGCCAACGTAGTTTTAGCCGGAAACTGAACAGCCCTAGTCTTGGCATAAGCACCCATAGCAGCAGCTTCTTGCTTGCTAGTCCTCACACCATGACGGACGAGCAAGCGACGGTGAAACGCGCAGCCCGTCTACTGCGTGCACGCGAATTGGTCGCGCAAGGGCATTTCAGGGCCTGCGAGACGACCGAGTTGCAGATCATCTCAGAGAATGACACAAGTAAGGGAAATACTTTGACGCCAGCCTCAGGACCGGAATTCCCTGGACGCGGACGCGGAAACAATTGGAAGGCACGTGGTGGTCGCTCTTCTCGTGGTAGCGAAAACCGGAATCGCACCTCTTTGCCTCGGATTCCCCGGCCGCATACATCTGAACAACCTGTACGATCGCGGCAGCAAGTCTCTGTCGGTTCCGTTGCGGCTTCACGCAAAGTTTGGCAACCCAAGTCAGCACGTGCTCTTGACATGGTTTCGTCAGCATCCAAGGGACCAATATCTGCAGAGGTGGATGTGCCCGTGATGGTTTTCGCTGGAGAGGATGATGTAGAACGGCCAACTCTACCAATACACAGGATATCTGCATATGATGCCTTGGGGGAACTCGGGAAGGGGCAGTTTGGCATTGTATCGCAGGCTGTCCGATGCAAGAGGGGCGGTGCAAAAGAGGTTGTGGCAATTAAGATGCTTAAGTTTGACTTTTTGAAAGAGGGGTTTCCACTAGAGGCTTTGCGAGAGATCACATTACTGTCGTCCCTGCGTCACCCAAATATTGTACGAATGCATGCAGTTGCTTGCGGCAGTGGTGAGGCCCCGAGTGAATGGCACCTGGTCATGGAGCCAGCTGGCCACGAACTGACAACACTGGTCAAGGGTGCGCGGCAACGGCCCATGACCGAAGCACAAGTTAAGCATCTTATGCTACAGCTCCTGCGAGCGCTTGCCGCCCTTCACAGTGTGTGGGTGATGCACCGGGACCTCAAGACGCCAAATGTGCTGGTGGATGATAGAGGGTTGTTGCGACTGTGTGATTTCGGCCTTGCACGGAGAGTTTGCTGCGGCCTCGAACTTGATCCATCCTATACTACCAGCCAGCACGAGAGTGCTACAGTGAGTAAGCACAACTTTTTTTACGTATCTGGTCAAGACAAAACACATAGACGCATGTGCAGGGCTATCAACGAGAGCCTAACCAGTCGTAGCAGAAGGTTCAACGAACCTTATTCTACACACACTCCAAATGTCATTTCTGGCCACTACCGACCCCCAGAAGTTCTCCTTGGATGCCGAGATTATGGGCGAGCTGCCGATCTCTGGTCGGCTGGGTGTATTTTTGGTGAACTTCTTTCAAGACAGGTCCTTTTCCCCGGAAAAGATGAGCCGGACCAGCTAACCATAATCTTTGATCTTCTTGGCGAACCAACTGAAAAGAGATGGCCTCTTTATCCGTGCGTAGCCTGTGTCAAAATTTAGTTTTAACGGCCAGGATGGACACTTTGTTGACAGGCAACTTGCGCGACTGCGTGGCTTCCGCTTTGCGCCTTCATCACCGATACCAACGGTCATGGCTAAGGGTGGGACAGACCTTCTTCGACGCAAGTTCCCTGCTTCTGGATTTGATGGGACCCATGCACCCTTAAATGCAATGTCTCTGGTGACCCCACTAACCCAAATCACCACAAGCTTGAGCAATACGGGTTTCTTTCTGTTATCTAAATTGCTGGAGAAATCCCCCGAACATCGCATTGTGGCAGCAGATGCTAAAGGCGATCGCTGGTTTGCATCACGCCCTTCTCCTGAGGCCCTGAATGTCACAGATATCATGCCCCTTCTTCAGCTTGCTAAGATTGAGGATGTTGCCACTCAAAATGTACCACAATTCGCACCCACGGGCTTCTCGGGAGCTTCCCTGTCGCAATCTAACGTGCTAGCACCAACTGAAGGTAATACCCAAAACCCGTCCTTGGTGAACCAATCCCAAGGGGACGTCAGTGCTGCTTTGGCAGTAGCTCGAGCTCGGGCTCATGCTCTCAACCGCCAGCGTCACCTTTGAGTTCTGGGACCTCTGTCTTTGAGCCTCTATAGCCTGTGGTCTCCTCGATAGTGAGCTGGCACATCCAAGTCGAGTGTGTATACCGTGACTTTCGCAACACTATGCGTTCCTCATTTTAAGTTGATGCTGGACCCGGAAGTTACTAGTAGATGCAATAAATAAAATAAATATATAAATAAATAAATAATTAAGGAAGGAATCCTAAAGAAAAAAGGACATACACCAAGCCTCTAGAAATAACACCGGGGTCGTATGACAAATGGTGACGGAAGGGACCGGATGATGATATAGTTGTAGCATTCACCATTTTCGAGATTTTAGAGGCCGGTTAAGCCCTATTTGCTGCGCTCATGTGACAATGATAAAAAACGACACAACCGTGACCAAGAATTACCAAATATATATAATTTAAGACTGGATTTCGAGCTAGCCTTTGTTCGCTTCCCAGAGAAGCGGCCCAGACCAGTAGATGCTCTTCAAGTTTATTATTATTAATAGTAACCTCAGCCTGACTCGGCATGGGGGGGGACGCCAGGTCCTGAGCGAGTCTTAATCGATCCGAGTCCGAAATTACGTGCTTTTTTGCATGGAGCCTCTGAGAGGAGTCGGTAGCCCCGCCCTAGGTCAGGAGCCTGTACGGAGGTCGATGACGATGAGAGGGAGAGCTCCAAAGTCGTCAAAACCCCGTTTAGTAGGTTTGGCGGCGCGCCGGCTGCAGGTGCATGCGTTCGGCGCGGCGGCTACAACGGTATTCAAGGATGCTGAAGCAAGGTGATGACTTAGTGGCGGCTCTGGACGCCGTTCGGGCCGAATAACATCGTGCGGGTATTTTTTGCAGTCATCGGTCTGCCAAAACGCCAAATCCCGACGACCCCATCCCAAACTTTGTTAGGGGACGGGAATCGACCTGGTTAACCTTCGTTTTAGAAAATCCACACTACAGGACAGCCTTTATATTCGCTATGGAGCAATCCTAGTCTGGTGTCCCCCCCCTACTCGGCCCTGAGGCTGTGTATATTTAAATTTTTAATAATGATTTTTGTTTATGTGTGTTGATTGGCCACTGATGTGCCATGCCAGTGCGACTTTGCAATGGAAATACCGTGACACGTCTAGTAGGATCCCAAGGTTCAACTGAGACGTATCCAAGCACAACCCGTACTTGTATTACCCGCCTAGCCTCTGAGGCTACTTCCCATCCTACCGATATCCCCTTAGTAGGGGGAAGTCGCCTCTCACTCCTAACTAATATCATCCTGAGTCACTTTTATTGACGGACGCAATTCCCCGTCACAAACCCCATCAAACATGGGAGAAATTATTTCGTTATACGACTACACTACGCTGCCGGGGAACTTGAAGTCCGGAGCTACACACTCTATTTCCCTATGCATCGCAGACTTGAACTTGACTGGGAAACTTGAATACACCATTTTGTCAATTGGCCAAAATGGGCATCTCCGACTCGAACTCAGCCTGAGGCTCGCAGTCAAAGGCCCGGGCCCGGGCCCGGATACACTTCCGTGGCAAGCTCAGGCTAGTGTCGCTGTGTGCTTAGGATGCCCCTGGGACCAAACGGGCCAACTTTCCGGATTAGGGGTCTCCCGATCGGCCGCGAGTCTGGCTTGCGACGGCCCTGGGAGGCCCCGGGCCCGGGCCGGGACAGTGACCGTGACTCGGACTCCGAGCCTGAGCTGAGCTCCAGTCACGGTGAATAAAAGTGACACATATTGGTGCTTGTCTTCTCATACAGTATAAAGTCCCTGATATTTCAGAACCCCCGAGGCCCGGGTGCGCATCGGGCAGCATCCAGGTATCTTTGACCTGTGCCTTTTTATACTTGGCAATGTTAAAACGTCTTACAGCTGCGCTCTCAAAAAAAGACAAGGATGTGCACATTCTAGTACTCGGACTTGACAACAGTGGTAAATCATCCCTCATCCAGCATATTAAGCCAAAGAAGTACCAAGAAAAAGCTGCAACATACGAAGCAACGCCCACGGTGGGGTTCCAAACGGACAAGTTTCGTGTAAATTCCCCCTTCATCGTGTGGATAAGCAATATTGGATTGTTAGGTGAACAACCTCGCCATCACTTGTTTTGACATGTCTGGTCAGTCACGCTATAGATCACTTTGGGAACACTATTATGTTCAAGTTGAGGCTATAATTTTTGTCGTTGACTCTACTGATAGGTAATTCTCGCGGATTGGATTTCCCATGATAGAACACGTGCTAGGATTAGAATGTGTGTTGCAAAAGATGAGCTTGAAATGCTTTTAAAGCACCGCGACATTTGCGCCAGTCCGGTTCCTATCATATTTTTTGCCAACAAAATGGATATTCCGGGTGCACTCACACCTTTCGAGTGTAGCCAACAGCTTGAACTTGACCGCATATCTGATCGACCATGGCATATAGCGTAGGTGCAGGGGTCCTTGATGAATGTATTGCTATAAACGTAGGCCAAGCGATGCGCTAAGGGGAGTTGGCCTACAAGAGGGCATGGAATGGCTCGCTTCTCATGTGACCCCTAAAAGTCGCAAGTGGAGCCGCAAGTGAACCGAGGTGGCGGAGCTGCAAAGTGACCAGTGGCAATATTTTGCTCAAGACTATGACTCGCCCAAAGCCAACGCTATGACCAGAGTCTGGAATCAGCTGCCTGAACGTCACGTCTCCAGTACTATGCCAATAGCAGAGAGTTACCTTCCCCCTATTTGATGCGCAAATGCATACGTGACTAAACTCGACAGAATGAGCATTATCGAGACCGCGAGTTTGATGTTGCCAGGAGGCTTAACTAGTATGAAACATCCTCCTTTCGTGGTCACATTCGCATGGGACTGTGCCTGGCATCCAACACTACGGTCCCACTCGAGAGGTGTAATGGGGTCTACGGCTGAGATAGCGGGCTGCCAATGCCGTGGGTTGCCAACACACTTTTGAAATTTGCCGAAATTATTGCAAACCCCCTGCTTTGGCACCAGTTTCCCGGGCGGTATAGAACGAATTTTTTTTTTTCCTATCGGCGTTCAAGTTCCGGGCAATCTTACATAAGGCCCAAGTCCCCAAGGCCGGACATCGGTATTCCTTGCAGTAATATTCTGCCTTACCTTCCCTTAGCTCTAATTAGAATGAATTAGCCTGCGACGCTTAAGACTCCTTGGAGATTTCGACTCGGAAATTTATAGGGGGTCAAGCGCAAGTCGACGTTGGCAGGTTTTGGCGCAATTGAGCGCACAGCCAAATGCCGACCGAATGGCGGCAAACTTTTACTTAGGCGCAGGTTCCGTATGCTAAAATAATGGGCTGCCACAGTGTGCAAAGTTCAAGTTTGGTGCAGTGCGGGCCGCAGCCTCGCGCTGAAAAATCAGCTGCGACGCGGTAGGAGGCTTAGCTGGAAACCCGCGAGCTCTGGAGGCCCGGAGCTCGTCGCCCGTTGATTTGTCTTTTGCCTTAGTCTACTCTCCACTGGCAAGAGGGACTCCGAGTCGAATACTCTAGGGCCTATATAGCTCGAATCGAAAATTCTAAACGGGCCTATAACACGCCATGATCGCTCAGACACCCGGAAAAGTACTACTAGCCTGAATAGCTTACTAGTAAACGCTGACGTGATCTAGGCTAGCCGCTGCGTCTAGAAAACCTCGAGCCAACTAGAAGAGCCTGAGGGGTAAGGTAAATCACGCGCATTGTTAACTCGGAGATTCTGTGATTCGAAACAGAGGCTTTGTGTTTAAGCCTGAGTTTCCGAGCTTCAGGCTGCCGGCGGCGGACGACGCCCCTCCATGCTTACCCCTAAGAGTCCTGCGAGGAGCCTCCGCGCTTCCCGGGCAAACTTAAGGTGTTCGCCCCCCTGCCTTGCCCTGGAGAGGGCTGGGACTTTAGATTGCGGCCCTACTGATCCCGCCTACCGTAGGTAGGCACATGTATCAGGGCTACATGGCGGCGGGTAAAATGATTTCAAATTTTGCGACTTGTTGCATTGTACTGCTCAGAGGCACGTGTGCGCTGTCAGAACTTTCCGTGAAGATCCTCGCACAGAAGCGAGTTGAACCTCTACATCGCCTTTTGTCGTCGCTTCAAACTACCTTATACCCGCCCACGGCAAATGTCGATGTCGAGATCCACGTGGACCAATTACCCTCTGAGGGGTTTTATCTTTGGTCGCGGAGGTCCGCGCGGGATATAGAACAACGTGAAAAGGTTCTCGAGCTCTCTGACAATTTCGTGCGAAACTGGAGCCACGGTAATGCCAGAGTTGTGAAGCTAGAGAAATGGCATGGTGTCCGAGGCATGTGGCTTGCTTGTGCTGATCCTGGATTATATGGCGAGGAATTCTCGCGCTTTGTGATTTTCGAGGATGACGTTGAATTATCCACTGCCTGGTACGTATTTCCCCAGCTGCCTATGCTCTGAATCACCACCTAGGTTTGAATATCTTGCAGCAGCACATCGCGCGTACTCGATGAGTACCGGAATTGCTGGGATATCACTTCAGCGTCAAGCGGGTCGCATGGATGCCTACCCCGAAGAACTCGAGGGCAAACGAGTTCGCCCTGGCAGGAATCAGCCGTTGGCTGCATTGAAGCCAACGACATACCGCGATACGCTCTATCTATTCCCACACGTTGGTAGCTGGGGATTTTCACCAGAGCCTAAAGTGTGGCATGATTTTTTGGACTGGTTTAAAAATCTTGAGGATGTAGATGCCCCCGAGAACTGGATAACGCTAGTAGATACGGGCAAACAAGTGAATCCAAAGCGTGAGTCCCTCCCGTCTAGGTGGTACAGGCACGCGTTGAGCTCGCAGCGTGGTGAGCTGGGCATCTCGCAGGGGGGGGTGGCAGAGACAACTTCAAGCATGTGGACAGCCCACTTTGATACATTTTGCATGCAACGAGGTTTGTTTACATTGCACCCTCATCTCTTTGTATCCCAGGATGATGGGGGCGATTCGTTGGAGGTAGGACTTGCCAGGTCATGGCGGGAAGATGGAGCTCACTATCGGGGCTTCAATACACCAGATAGTTCCTTGCTTAGCCTGAAAGCCTGGCGAACTAAGTATTTATCTGGCTCGCTTACTGGTTTGTTTTTACCCGATGATGAAGTAGCACGGTTGACCCATGGGGGTGAGCGGCTTTCCAGTTCCGACGTGGCATATTTAAAGCGGCAATACGCAGCTAACAATCTCCAGCTCTCTGTGAACGCAGAAGGCCGGCGCTTGTTTGACTTGGACGTGTATTGGAATTTGGAGAGCTCCATAGCACTCGATGATTTGACACATGCAGTGAATGGAAACACGTTTGGGTACTATAATCCACTCTCCACGATTACTCAAACCCAAGCACACTGTATTCTTGGGGGGAAGTCGGTCGCCATTTTGGGTGATTCCATTTCCCGATATTTTACTTACACATTTAATCATTTTTTGGAGCACGGTGTGGTTGCCGCCGAATGGGGGGAGCAAAATGGTGGCTGTGGAAAGTGGGGATGCGGTAACAGAGCAGATGGCGAGGCATGCTACGTCGGACCCTACTTTGATTGTGGCACAACTTGGACCGACGGCACGGACCGTTCCGGCAAAGCAGATCACCGCCAACACATAACAGCAACCATAGAAGGAGGTTACGGCGAAATAAAAACTACTTTCTACTTCATTCAGGATACATGGTATGACGCCCTGCAAACTGAAGCTGCAGCAATTAAAGACCACGATGTGGTGATTGTAAATTCTGGCTGGTGGGAGCTCAAAGAGGACGACGACGACGATCACAGGTCAGATTCTTGCTCATTTGACGACGACGATGATGTTTCTGACTTTTACACTGATTCCGATTGCCTAGAGTCCTACGAGGACGACCTTAACGATCTGGTCGAAAGTATATTAAAATTCTTTGTTGTTGACGCTGAGAAGGCCGTGATATGGCGCCAAGTAACCTGTTGTGGCGTCAACTATATCGACTCCAGGCAGCGCATAGGCGCCATTGCTGTTGGAGCCATGAATGCGATCGCAGACAAAGTCATGGCTGACAACTCGATTGATACTGTTGCCGTGTACCAAATGTCTAATGTTGTCAATTTGATAAGTCGCACCTTCGACAACTTTCATCCTCGTTCCAATCAGTTGCATGTCTGGACACAGCTATGCCTCAACAAAATTGCGAAGCAGCTCAACAAGGTTGATGAATGTCTCGTTTCTCCATCATCTACTCCATCAGCAAAGCCTGCCCCAACTCTAGGCTCCAACCCTACAACGCCGTCGCCCTCTCATGGACAGGTCCCGTCTGCATCAGGCACATCATCACCAACAGCGCATCCGGCGACCGCAGCACCGATGGTTGTGACGCCAAGACCGACAAAAGCTCCATACCCATGGCCAACCAAACACCCCACCGAGGATCCTAATTTGAACATGGACTCTTCAGGATATGACATGGGTGAAGATGTGCGCGAGGCTTCAAGATCTCAGACCTTGATGGTCGGTAACCAGACATTTGAATTTACCTGTTTTTCATCAAATGACGGAATCACGTACAAAAACAAGCCAGCCTTGGACTTAGGAGAATGTCCCACGGCGGGACAGAAAGTTTTATTGGCAATATTCATAGCTTCCTTGGCCTCGTACGTGATCGCGCTGATGCTGAAGCCACCAGGCACAAAAGGGTCTAGCTTGCGTGCATTTCAGGCGTCAGCAAGTAACTCCACGGGGCCATCTACAGCCAGCAAGACCGAGATATCTACTTTAGAAGACGAACTTTCTAATTCTGCACTTCAAGTTCTTCGCCAGATGGAGGACATCGAGGTTCGGTCTGGACCAAGCCAGCTCGCATCCGTTGCTGAGTGCAAAAATGAAAGCTGCGATTTTTCGGGCAAAGGCTCTGAAAGCTGCAACACAAAGGTGACAGCATCACGGGCCGTAGCTCGACAACGATCCTCAGCGCAACGATCAGGACTAAGGGTTTCCTCCATACGTGATGGGAGCCACCACGCACCCCGAACTTCGGTATCTTTAGTCAACAAGACTCTTTCGGTCGCTGGTGCATCTGTCCGCACATCGTCTTACGCAGAACCCCACCTTGATCCTAAGGTGTCCTCGGTTGCATTTTCTTTCTATGATGGCGGAGACTCAGACGACGAAGAAGTTGCACCGATCAATGCAGCCGTCCTAGGACAGCAGGCTCGCGAGACTGCTCGGACAGCTCTCGAGTTTGGATTCCTGCTGATGGTCTGCGTTGTCGGTGAACATCGCATGCCATCTGGCTTCCTACCTGCAGGAACCACGATAGTACCCGAGAATCCTGATCTCTGGTCCTTTATCATGGTTCTAGTTTTTCTCGTTTCGCTGCTCAATGTGGAAGTCCTCGAAGAAGGAACCGAGGTGTTCTTGTCGCGCGCCCAGGCCAATGAGTGGAAAGGCTGGATGCAGGTTGCATTTGTTGCTTATCACTATACAAACAATAATGACGTCTATGTTCCGATACGTTGGTGCGTCTCTGCCTATGTCTGGCTCACCGGCTTTGGGAATGGAGTTTACTTTTGGTCATCGGGTGATTTCTCATTCAAACGCTTCGCCCAGCAACTTTGGCGCATGAACTTTCTTTGCCTTTTTCTCTCGCTTTCGACCGGTACCCCCTGGATCGAATACTACTTTGTTGCGCTTGCCACGGTTCACTTTACACTTATTTGGGTCTCGTTGGGTCTGGCCAGGGCCTTTGGCCACTTTGTTGCAGAATGGGAGAAACCCGACAAGAAGGAAAGTAGAGAAGCATGCTATGTAGAGAAGGCCCTTGGGTGTGGAATTATGATTGGACTTTGTTGTCTCATCTGGCTTGATCCTCACAACGACGGAGAGGGTGTTTACGATGTTGTTTTTCGCCCGAGTCTTCTTACCATATCAGAGCACACAGAATGGTACTTCTGGATGCGCACAAAAATGGACTTCCTCTCTTCCCTCCCGGGCCTTTGCTTCGCTGTTGTCTATACACCCTTTCGAGACTCCTGGCCATATGGTATTTCACGCACTGCACGCTGGTGTATTGGGCTATTTTCTAGTCTTCTATTTGCGGCGGCGATATGGATCAGTCAGCTGAAACAATATTGCTGCAATGGTGGTGCCGATTATCGCACCGTGAATCCGTACATTGGCACCCTCTGGATTCCTGTTTACCTCCTGTTACGCAATTGTATGCCGTGGCTTTCTCGTCGTATAATGAAGCCCATTGAATGGATAGGAATGCATTCATTGGAATTTTATCTTCTCCAGTTTCACATATTTCTAACATCAGCCTCCCATCGTATCCTCTATATCATTCCCAAGGAGAGTTGGGGCTACACGAATATGTGCATTGTTGGATGCATTTACTTTGTCGTCGTCATCAAGGCTCTCGAAGTTACCAACGTGCTAAGAAATATTGCCTGGCGTGCTAGCCGCAGGAAAGTAATTCTCTCAACTCTATGGACTATCGGTGCCTATACGACGCTTGCGGATGCCAATTGGGACGATGGCACGTGCTCGCGTCTGTCGTGGGTATTCTGGTTAATCTGGTGTGCTATAGTGACAGGCCTTTTTGCATATTGGACCATAGCCGTGTAGCAATGCCGTGGGTCCTGTACTATTTCTGGAGGCGCTGCAGAAAGTCGGGTGGTGAAACAATGCAATTCATAGCGGATATCTTAGGTCCCCTGGACCGGCCCCTTCCGACCAACTCGAAGATGGTTTCGCCCGCCGCAAAGTACGCCGCGCTCTCCTGTTAAAGAGTGCCAATCTGAGTATGACGCATGCGATGTGGGGAGTAGCCACGACGCCGACCCAACTTGGCATGATCTACCTGCCTAACTTATCCCCCTAGCTAACCAGCCCCAATAAATTAGACTAGAACCGTGCACCGGGCGCGCTATCGAGCATTACGCGCCCTCGAAGCGGATGGGTGGGACGCAGAATTAGGATCTTCCTCAGGCTCATCAGCTGGACGCGGCGAGCGGCAGCGACGGTTGCGATGCCCTGCTAGACGCGGCGTCGGGGCGGCGTGCACTGCCTGGGTCGCCGGGTCCACCGAGCTTCCCGACCCGCCAAAGGCCTCAGGCTGCCCCGGGCCGCACGTCTACCCCGCACCCAGTGTCTGGCACGAGGCTCGAGCGGCGGCGGGCTCCGCGGCCTCGAACTGCTGGCGCCACCTGCCCGACGGCAGATGTATAGACACGAGTCAGATACACGAGTTGGCTTTGGGGAGGGCTGGGCGCTGCGTCACGGTTGGCGACTTGGGGCAGCGTTTGAACAGCCACTCCTGTAAATATGAGTTTAATGAGCCCAGTCAAGTGTCGCTAGCGTAGCGCCCTCACAAAAAAACGGGAGCACCGTCACCCGAGACCCGGGGCCTGGGGTGTTGTTCAAGTTCATCTTTGTATGCGACTCGGAAGTATAGTATCAGCCAGCAGCCCGAGTGCGGGCCCGCCCGGGCCGGCGGCTTCTACTTGAAAATAAAATCGAAGGTGAGTTTGTACCACTAGCTCTTAGTGTTCTTCGCCGCTCGCCCTTTCAAGTTCAAATTGTACTACCGTCTAAAAGCGCTCAGGCCCGGGCTCCTCAGGCTCAACCGCGAACCCCGGGGCCTACGTTTGATGAGCACCTTTTTAACCGTCGACTAGGACCCCGGACCAGCTCTCACCCGACTCTACCCCCGGCGGGCCAACCCGGGCCGTAGTGAGGCTTGCACATTGTGGACATACAGCGTACCGTAGGTGCGGTCTTAGTCCAGGTACCGTCTTAGTTCGAAATAACTATAGTCAATTCGGGTTTGGGGGTGCACACCCCTAGGGAGGGGTGTACCGTAGGTACCGTCTTAGCCTGAGTCCCACTGCGGTATTGTATCTAACCTACGGGCATGTTGAGCAATAAACGATTCGTCACATGCCCATGCTGTTTTACATAAATTTGTCCGTGATATAAAGATCAAACTACAGTAGCCGCATGGCACCGGTTAAGAGTGGTCCCCAGAAGCACAATGATGATCCACTCATCTGGGACCTCACGTTGTTTGCAAGGCGCACGCTTAAGCAGGCGGTACGTGCAGAGCGACTTGGAAGTACACGGGGGCGCCAGCCTCGCGGGCTCAGGGTGAACCTAGGAGGCCCGAGGATGGAGAAGCACATGTCCTTCGTGCCCAAACCGTTACCTCGGGACATCCTCTTAATGAGCCAAGACTCACTCTCGCTTAGATATGAGAAAGGCACGAGTCGCGCGAGCCAAGCAAGTACTCTCAATATTCCTACACAAACAGCAAAGCTACCAGCGCTAAGCCCCAGGCCTAATGAGTGTAAGATCCTCAGAGATACGAGGCCATTATTGGAGGGGACGTCATCATCCGCACCTAAAAGTACTGTGCAGCCGGCCTCAGTCCAGAAGACAATTGAGGAATTGAAGGCTTCGCCATTCAATGGTATTGCTAGTGGACAAGCACCCAGGCTACCCCTGCCCAGCCTCGCATCTCCGCATAACCTGTGCGAACTTAAGGGTAAAAATGCGATTATCGAGAAGACTGGACCGACAATATGGTCTGTTGAGGACTTGAATAGCAAATATAGAAACAAGCTTCTGCGTAAGAGCGCTCACGACGTCTCACTCAAGGTGCAAGAGCTTCAGTCAGAGCTGGTGAAAGAGGAGTCATTGATTAGCGTTGTAGGGCTCACGAGACATCCGCTACTTGCCCTATGTGATCAGCACACAGAGACGGCAAACTTAGTTTGCATAGGACGAGGCCGTGCACGTTGCGTGGCAAGGCGATTTGTATTGGAGGTTCATCAAATCTGGCTGACAAATCTTGACCACCTCGAAGCCGCAAATCGCGGTGCTATCCCGCGACACCGCCGAATAGACATTGATGCTATTCTTGGCGTGAAGTCACAGGTTCAATCAGTTGCCAGCAAAAACTCTTGGCGTCTCCTGACATCACAAAGCCCTGCATCAGCATTTCTCATCTCGACGCCCAGCTTGCTTTCTCTGCCGACGACAAAAAATGCCCTCCTCTTTGAACAAGGTCTGGAAACCGTCACTATTTTATCGTGTGAACACCTTATGCGTGGTGGTGTTGTTTACTTGGCGTCACTCATGCGAGAATTCTGGCCAGGGTACATGATACCAGCCAAGTGGCGATTCTCGTTTTACGACCCACTCACGGGCGTGAAAACGTCAGCAGTGACATATGAGGGTGCTGAAACATTTAGGAATTCCGCTGTGCCGCTTGCACCATTGATACTTTCACCAGGCTTGGCTCGTCCTCCACCGGTAGAACATAATTTAGTTTACACGCAGGGTTGCCTAATTCAGGGAGCAAAATGCGGATCTGTTGCAGCCGCCATCTGTCAAGTGTTTGTTTCTAGCCCCCGCGCGGACGACCGTAACCGCATTGTTTTCTTTGATTTTGTGCTATTACCATGCAATAAGATACTCGCTCCGTGGCAGATTCAACTTGATGCGCTTGATATAGTTGGGCAGCTTGGCCTCTCACACGCGCCGTGCACGGTGGCTGAGTGGTGGTGCCAGCAAGGACAGGCCGGACTCTATGCGTCACTGCTTGCCCAGTTTGTCTGGAAGGCCGATGCACTGCAGCTGCAAACACCTCGGGGGGGGTCCTCATTAGCTTGGGGCTTTGACTTCAAGTTGGTTGCAACTCGTGCCGCTGAGTACCTCGGTATCTTGACTGTAGAATCGCCGCAGTCTGGTCATCAGCATATTGCTTGTTTGGAGTTGGAAGGAGAATCTTACGATGAGGATGTACGCGCTATCAACAACCAAAGTGATGTTTTAAATCAGGGTGTACTTGCAGAGGGAGGTAATCCGCAGCAACTTAAGCAAAGACCCGTAGCTTCTCTATCGCTCTCCGTCTCCGGCGCGTGGGATCGTGCTTTTCAAGTGCCTGGAACGACAGGCGTCGGATCTAGGCGCAACGTTACGATCCACGATCTCACTTTGCGGACCCAGATTCTACAGAATTGCGATGATGATCTACTCACAGATGGCCCTGAGACGATTGCGAGCCTGTACCGCGCTAACATGAGACTCCTTGATAGTGTCATTATCAATGTTGCGCAGGCGTTAGAATGTGTTATTTTCTCCCCAAGTCACATATCCTGGGATAACGTAAACTTGAACCCGCCAGGCGTATTCAGTTTTACCCACACGATTTGCATTCCAGTTGTGCAGAAAACCCATCTCTGTCATGGTTGCTATGCATTCCTGTCACCAGCCACATGCATCGTCAGTCGATGTATTTTTGTGCTTACAATCAACACAGTTTCAGCTGGCTGTGGTATTGGCTCCAAAGTGGCTCCCATTGAAAAAATTCCCGAGAGTGATGAGCGTGGGTTCCGTGTCGTGGTTTCATGCGCCCTGATTTCCCCGGCTCGGGACCTGAATATCCATTTTTTTTCACTGACGCGGGACGTTGCAACTCCCAACAAGGGTGCGCTGACCGACCGAGCTAATCGACACTCAACAGAAATTTGCATATTGATCCTCAGCCGCATCCGCGTCGTCGATGACTATATCCACATACTCCACAAAAAGTCCCATCAGGGAGCCAATGACCCAGGCTTCTACAGCATTCATCTGCAACATGCCGGGTTCAGTGCACTGAGCCGTAGTGACTTAGCAACATCAAAAGAAGTAATTTCCATAGAACAGGAGCACAATTTGCTTAAGGAGAAACGACGCCGCCTTGAGGATAAGCTTTCAAAGGGCAGAAAGTTTCTTGCGGGTAGGGAACAATCAAGTCCACGCCCCCAAAACACACATGCTGCCATGTGCGAGGATAAGAGCCTTGAGGTGGTAGGAAATAACATAAACCCGAACACTGTAGATGGCAAATTCGCCAAATCCAAGGAAAGTATGATCACATCAAGAGCTGTCGTGGACCTGCTGGCAACAAAGCTAGGTATTTCACAGTTCCATGTCTCGCAAAGCGTGGGGGTTAGAAAGTTTACACTAAGTTCCGACGAGGAAAATGCATGTAGCCCCTCGTCGAAGATGACAGAACCTCTAAACCGACGGCCAACGCGACCCGATCTGCCGCCGCTGTTACCTGGGCAATCGATGAATTCCACTGTGACTAAGGGTCCACTCGCGTGGCGACGTATACATCGCTACTCAAAGGCAAAGTTAACCATGAAATCGTCGTTTTTGGAATCACGCATCCAGGGCGCCATTGACTCTATTGTAAATACAGCGCCTCAGCCCGCAATTGTGGGCATGGTCCATCCAGCCACTGGAACTAAACACATTGTCCCTGCCTTTTTAACAATTCATGATGATTGCATATTGATTACAGAAATTCTTGAGGCAACAGTTCAATCTCTTGAGCACAAGAAAGGACTCAAGGCCGACACCGAACTATCTGCCAAGGAACGTCTTCTTGCACAGTCGGACAAAGGTACGTCGTCGATCGCCGATCAGATTTCTGAGCTTGAGACTGTGGCCTTCATTCGTTGCAAGCTTGGACATGCCGATGGCGTTGAGGAATGCCTTGACCAGGAAGTTGCGATAGAAAACCGAGATGAGCACGGAAACACACTCTTGATAATTTCAGCACAGCAAAATGACAAAAAAATGCTCAAACTGCTCCTTCGTCGTGGTGCCGATATCAACGCCCAAAACTCAACAGGAAATACTGCGCTTCACTATACGAATGAGTACAAATTTACTGCGCTCACAGAATATATCCTCAACAAGGGTGGAAATGACACTCTCCTTAACATGAAGGGGCTTACTTGCTACGAAGGTGTGAATGGAGTGAGCTAGAGCTGTAGTTATTTCTATGGCACGATTTCCTTCTTCCAGTGTCGGAGTTGGAATGTTCAGTTTCCATGTGCCACCAGGGGACACTTTTCTCAGGTGTAGAATCAACCCCTGTTAGGGCCATCATGATGTAGGATGGTTTCTTTCACTTAGGCTAATTAAAGAAAGAAAGAAAGAAAGAAAGAAAGAAAGAAAGAAAGAAAGAAAGGAAACCTAGTAAAAAAAGGAACAAGCTCCTAAGAGCCTCTTCCCTGTAAATGATTAGACTTC
>Ga0209503_10000119_pt1 | contig 53544 bp, 68 predicted proteins | sample SouAtlMetagenome_2_FD_187448 | JGI IMG/M metagenome (GOLD analysis project Ga0209503, IMG submission 187448) | Marine eukaryotic phytoplankton communities from Atlantic Ocean - South Atlantic ANT15 Metagenome (SPAdes) (version 2) | ecosystem: Environmental > Aquatic > Marine > Oceanic | place...
ATAAATGGTCCATATTACAGTTTTGCAAGTTACGGGGCAAGTCGAGTGCTTTCGAAATTTCTAAATGTCGCAGTTTTCGCTACATTTGCGGGATTCGTTGCGGTTTATTCTAATCCAAGTTTCTTCGCCGAAGCCTCTACCCAAGCTCAGCTTAATGCTATGACCATTAGACAACTGAAAACAATTATCATAAAACGAGCGCCGGGATTTGTATTTCCTAACGCCTGGCGAAAACCAGACTATGTTAACGCAGCTTTGGAAGGTAGTAAAGGTTTGTTTAAGAAAATCGCAGACACTGGAGTTGTGATGACAAAGGCCAAACCCGTTATTGATATGGTTTCTTATTTATTTGGTGCTGGCACAGGTGCTGTGACAGCAGCGGGTGGAGATATAAAAAACCTAGTTATCGACACGCTTGCATGGAGTTTGGCTCAAATGGGGCGTGGCGTGGGCGCGTTCGCGGCCAATCTACCGGCGCACGTTAACCAATTATAGGCGGCACACGCTCATAAATTCTGAGGATCCCATTCGTGACGAGGATTGTATTCTCCCTTTCTAGTGTACGAAGTATATCCGTGACTTCCGTGTCCGTAATTAAGTTCAATACACTTGGATTTAGCGTCAAATCCGCGTATGGCGGCGGACTGTACGCTCGAATCGCCCCACCTGTGACTTGCGATGCCATCTTTGCATGCTTCGATAAAGTCTTGCACCTTTGGTTGGGCCCAGAATTTGGTATTTGATGCGTGAAAATTATTGTAATAATTGAAATGTGGTTTAATATCTTTTTTGAAATAGTCGATGCAAAATTTGCTGAGGGTGACCTGTGTCTTGCGATGAGAATCAATTTTTCTCCTAGAATACACATAATCAATGTCATTTTCTCGCATCCATGCAAACAAATGCACGGGATTTGGAGCCTGATGCATGAAAACATCGTCGTCTAATCGCAAATAGTAGTGATATCCGTGTTCATGCAAATATTTTTGCAAAAACGAGCAATTGAAGAGGCACATTCTTTTGTAGCCGCCACCGGTGCTAGCATTTTCGTTCCACCATTTTTTTATGTCTATAAAAATCAAGTTTGGGCATTGCTCATGCATTGCTTTTTGATGTTCTGGTAATATTGTGCCTTCGTTGAATATGAGCATTGGGTAGTTGAAAATTTTATTAAAGTTTTCATGCAAAAGCCTATTTCTTTTTAACAGTTTCTTTTCGTACCGAGAATAGTCGTTGAACCCCCGCATGAGCCCGACGAGCGCAATTTTCATGGATTTGTTTCCGAGGAGACGAGTAGGCATGCCGATTTTATCTGGCTTTTTAATAAATATTGATGGAAGTTTTTGGATTCGTTTTGCGTAATCTTCGTATAGTTCTTTGCCGTTGTTTAATTTTGGAAGAAGCACGGCGTCGCTTCTTCTCGGCCTTTTTTCTGGCAGGTCGTTGTGATCTGAAAATTCTATGAATTCGTTGATGTGGTGAATTTTATTCCATATGTCGTCGTACTTGATAAACATGATTGGATACTTATTCGAATGCGATAACCAAGATTCGAAATGTCCCTCCAGTCCAAGGGGGTCCTCTTCATGAGCCCAACTGCCGGCGGTTTTTTTTATTTGTCTGTCAAGAAATTTTCGCCTTACAAGAGATTTGTATGCTTCTTGTGGATCGCCGTATATGTAAATTCCTCTCTTGATGTTATCATCTTTAGGTGGATACTTCGAGTGCTTCAAGCGATCTCTATCCATGGGATCGTTGGTCATGACGCCAAGTTTGTTGAAATGTCTCAGAAGCAAAGTTGTCGCAACGCCACCCGCTGAACATATTACCGTATCAATTTTAGGACCCGGGAGGGACTTCATATATCTTACTTACTATAAAAAATTATTATAATTGATCTCCATCATAAACATATCTCCAGTCATGTTTGAATAGGGGTCTATTCAAATTTGAAATGTCACTTCTAGACCTGGACGCGTACCTCGTCCGCGCCGGTGACTATTTGAGCGGCCCGCACGTCCGCGGCAGACACGATAGGCTGTTTTTTGACGAATCTCGGATAGTAATTCGGTTCTACATCAGGATGACTGTCCTGTTCGAAGAAGACGAGAAAGAAATGTTCTTACAACCGGTTTACAAGCCAGCTGTGTACATGAAGCACGTCCACCCAGAAAGACGAGAAGAGGAAGAGCTGCTTCGCTTAAGGGAAAAACAGAAATACGATTACATTGAATGCACACAAATCAAGAAAGCTATGCTAGAAAAGTTTGGAGTAGTGATCGAGTCTTCGTATTTATATTTCTTAAACTTTCGCAGTAATTTGTCAAATGAGAAACTAGCATTTCTCGAAAAAAGTAAAGGAGGAATTGTGTGGCATTGCTTCATCATTTCAACGCTGTACCACGTATCGGAGGATTGTAGTCGTAGATTATACGACATGTACACTAACTACTACAACATCAGGCGATCGGCTTCGCGACAGATATATTTAGAGTTTCTTGAATTGCTAAATTACAACTTGTCGCACGATTTGTATTGTCCAATTTTGTGCCAATCGCCCCAATACGAAATTTATCAAAATGACGACGTGAGAAGGGGTTTGCAAAAAAAAATTCTTGAGCAATTCGAAAGCGAAGTTTATTTTTGCTTTAGAAACAAGTATGATTTTGACGTTAAGGGGTATGATAGCCTGCCCGTCTTTTTCAAAAAAGTTTGCGAATTTGATAATCCATATGATCTGCCTCCTCTAGTTTTAAAGCTCGTGTCCTTGATTATTCATACGGAAAATTATATTTGTCGAACAAGACACTCTCATGTGTTGAGTTACGAAGAGAAAGTTGCGAACGCCAAACAAGTGGGCTCGGTCCAGAGCAAGCTCATATTGAAGTATCTTGAAGAAGATGCGCTTGACGTGTCGCTATCACTTCGCATTCGTCGTCCGACTGCGCAGCAACAAACATAAATATGGATATAGATATAACTAGTAAGAATTCCCCGAGCGCAACCCAAACACCGTTCATTCTGTCGCTTCCTCCGGCAAGGTTAACATCCATGCTTTTCGCGCCAAATATAATAGCAAGCAAAAGACCGATAGACCCAACGCCAGATAACACGTACGTCTTAACATCAGCGGCCGCTACCCATAAAGTAAGAGCAGCGAGTACAAATGTCAAAACAGCCATGGTCATGTGGACTTGGCTAGTTGTTTTTATCCATTTCAAAGTAATTAAAGTCAGGAATCCAGAAAGTGACGCAAGTGCAGACACCGCAGTGGCGGCGTAAAGCGATTGGGGCACGTTGCATTCTACGTAATAAAAGATGCCGATCGGGAAGGTTACCAATAGCACAAGTCCGAGACATGCAATCACCCATTTCATTACTTTTGATTTCGCATAATTTTCAGATATAGTAAAGTAGACGTTGTTGTCCATTGTCAAATTTTTATTGAAACTGGCCTCGATTGGAATCCCAAAAAAACTTACAAAAACAAATAGTACAAATAATATTGCAGTTGTCAGAGCAAATGGTTCCATATCACTACTATTATATTAAAAGATCTACATATTTTTTTTCAACAAAAAAATCAAAAAAAAGTATACATATACTAAGAGCAAATGCCAGATCCAGAAGATTCAGATTCGAACATAACCACGTCAGAATTGAAAATTAAGAGAAAACTAAAACGTCGCAAATTACACATGCAGAATACATTGAACGCTTACGAGCAACGCATCCGATCTTTGCACCAAGCAGAATTAGTTGACTTAGAGGGTGCGTGGTTGAGCACTTATGATATTTGGGACACGATTCCTTCTGATAAAATAGAAGAAGAGTTTGTAAAGAGAAAAAATACAAACTTGGACAATAACGCCTTTAGATTGTTTATCGTGGCAAGCGAAAGGGGCATCAAACCCCTTGGCATCACCTCGGAAAGACAAGCCGGGGGAATTTACATAGCCGAAATTCCCGTAGAGGGTGGCAGGTCCGTGTCCAAAGTATTATTCGTAGGCTTGCACAATAGTTTTACGGGACGATCTACCTCCAAATACAGCATTTTGCCCCACGATAAGAGATATTATCCAAACGAGATGTAAAAAATTTAACATACGTGTCTATAGATTTTGGTCGTTTGTCCACCTGGCAAAACACGATCTATCAGGACCACGACACCCTTCTGCAACCCTAAAAACCGAGCAACTGGGTCAGTCTGCAATAATTTTGGAAATTTTCTAATATCCGTATTAAGTAATAATTGCTGCTTGTCTTTTGACGACAAAACCGTAAATTTTGGCTGCGTAAAATGATTTATAATATTGCAGTCTAGTTCGTTTTTGGTCCATAGTTCAATGAATGGATATTCCGAAGAATTATTTTTTGATTTGCATTCTCTTTGTGCAAAGAAAGTCATTTTTTCAATAGTGATCAGAAGCAAAACTTTTAAATTTTGTTGCTTTGCATTTTCTATGACGGTTCTGATTTCTCGGACGCCTATTTTTTCTTTTGAATCCGAAAAATATACTTGCAACTGGTAATTTTTTTTTTTGCCGCGCGCAATCAATCTAAACTTTTCTTTATCTTTGTTTCTGCCACACGTAGGCTCGATATTTTCTGGATCTGGAAGAATGGTATATCTCCTAGCAACAATCAAGTCTTTTACAACTTTCTCCATAATAATTTATTTTTCGTCGTTTCAAAAAAAAAGAATTTCAAATGTCTTCGAATATTGTCAAGAAGCTATTCTCGAATTTGAAAATACCAGTAATGTGCGCGCCCATGTACATCGCATCTAATCCAAAATTAGTGGTCGCGCAGTGTCGATCGGGCATCGTTGGTTCCTTTCCAGCGATGAACGCTAGAGGCCAACTTGACGCGTGGTTGCAAAAAATTAAGTTTAATTTGGGTCCTCTTTTTCATAAAAAGCTGTTGCCACCCTTTGCTGTAAACCAAATTGTGCATCCCTACAACAAAAATTTACAAGAAGACATGAATGTAATTATCAAGCACGAAGTTCCAATCGTCATAACGAGCTTGGGAACTAGAAGGGAAATCAACGATGCTGTGCATTCGTACGGCGGAATCGTGTTGCACGACGTGACCAAAAATAGTCGCGCTCGCGAAGCAATATCGCACGGAGCAGATGGATTAATTGCGATTGCGGCGGGTGCCGGCGGACACGCGGGGCAGCAATCGCCCTTCGCGCTGATGCAAGAAATTAGAGAATGGTACGGTGGGCCCGTTGGTCTCGGTGGCTGCATATCTAACGGGTCCGCGGTGCTTGCTGCAAAAGTCATGGGTGCAGATTTTGCATACATAGGGTCGCCATTTCTTGCCACCAAGGAAGCAAACACGGCGCCAGAGTACAAAAGGATGGTAGTAGATTGTAGTGCTGAAAACATAATCAACACAGACTTTTTTACCGGTGCCGGCGCCAACTATTTAGGCCCATCTATTCCAAAACACGTCGACATCAATCATAAGACCGCCACGTCGAGGTGGCTTGAAATGCCGAAAGTTTGGTCAGAAATATGGGCTTGCGGCCAAGGCATATCTAACGTGACGCAAATCGTCACGACAAATCATTTGGTCAGAAAGTGGATCAGAGAATACGAAATGAAGCAAAAAAAATACGTGTATTAAACAGCTTTGAGAAAATTAGCAAAATTAGGAGATATGTCCCCCTTGTTTTCTTTCATTAAACTTGAAGGCTCGCCTGAAAGATCTTGCAAATTTTTTCCGAACGGTTTATTGACGTGTTGCTTGACCTTTGAGTTTTGCAACACCGTGTAACTAAAATCTACATCGTTTTCCTTAAAATTCTTATCGGTGAATGCAATGCTAAAAACTAGAATAGCGTTGAGTGCCAAGAAAGCGGCCAAAATCGCGTAATATATGCTGAAATTGACACTGCCAAATACTTCGCTTGAGTCGCTGTAGGTTTCATATGCCCTACCCGCATTTTGTTCAATGAATGATTGAAACATATCGGGTGTGCCGCTCATATCATACATAGAGCCTGACATCATTGGAGCAGTTTAATTATTATAATATTTTTTTTTAGTCTCTAGTTTCGAGCTGAAGACTAGATCCGAGAGTATGTTCTTCTACAGATTTCTTCATGTTGAAAGATTGGGGAAGATCAAACAAGACGGGCACTGCGCCGGCAGTAATTATTTTCTGAGTATTTTTTGATACTTGATTCTTGAGAAATTGTTCTCTTTCCGGCGTGATAATGTGAGTTTTAGATGATGTGTAATACGGAAGTTCATCTTTTCTGTCTAGAATTGGAGCAACGCCCCAAGAAGCTCTAGATAGTTTTTTACGAAGATCCCCGGTCTGGGCCGCTTCGATCAATTGTTTGTTAGCTTTAAGAACTTTTGCAGAACCCTCGATGTTATTGGCTTTGGGGACACCGGGCAATTTAGGCTTGGGCAACGAATCTTCGCTTGTCATGGTCGTGTTAAAACTGTTGAGTTTTACTGGAAAGCTTCTTGACTTTGAATTAGATTTTGAAGCATTTAGCAAAACTGGCATGGTTTCTTTTACATGTGAGACAGATTTTTTCTCTTCTGTTTCGCCCGCCGCTTCATCCTCGTGTTTTTTGTTGCCCTGATCCCGAGCACCATTCCCGACCCCGGCCATGGTCTCGACGTCATCTTCCTCGTCTTTCTCATCTGTGTCGTTTTTCTCATCTCTGTCGTCTCTGTCATCTTTGTCGTCTTTCTCGAAATTGTTGCCCGTGTCAGATTTTGCTTCAATTATCATAGACGTCGGGGTTGGCGAATGAGCTTTAGATTCGTCCGCCGACACCGTCTCTTCAACCTTTCTATTTCTCCTGAGCATAGTGGGGACTTTTTTATCTAAAAAGTTTGCGATAGTTTCAGGGAGGGTAGTGTTTTGTCTAACTATGTACAGCAGTACTATGGCAGCAATGCAACCCATGACTACGGCAATAACTATCATGCCCATTCCACTGTCTTCATCATCTGTAAAACCCCCAATCAAACTGTCATTTTCAAAATTATTGTCATTGCCGAAAAACAAATTGTTGCCCTTGGCTAACAATTCAAGATCAAGATCTGTATTAAGATCGCCCATCATTTATTAGTGTTGTTAATATTACAAAAGAAAATTATCAAATTTTTTTTTATTCGGGGGAGGCTTGGGGTAGGCTTAGAAACTATTGCTTCTACATCTTGGGAATTTTAGCTGGCGGAATGGGAAGTTCAGCCGCAGAAGCCTCGCGCCCCTCGACATCAGAACCATCTGCATCAATCGAGCGCTTTAGAGAAGGGTCGTCCACAACCGTCGTCTCGTTTTTCATCGCGTTATTTGGTTCTTCTTTGGCTAGCGAAATGCCGCCGGCAACATTGAAGTCCTTAATGCTCGGTTCGAAATCCTTGTGTTCAAAAAACATCTGTTGAGCGCGCAATTCAACGCCAAATCCCAGCTGGCTGACCCAAGCACCACCAACCTCAATAACAGCCGTTACCTGGCACCCGCGAGGAATTTCATTTTCCGTAACTCTATGAGCTATAAGTTTTTCCGCGCCTTCTACCTTTCCATAATCGGGATTTGGCACTGCCTTGTAAATTTTAGTTGCGTTCTTCTGACCATCCTTGAAGATCTTTACTTTAATCTTCGGAGCCCACTCGGGCGATGATTGCGGCTTCACGACGGGGAACTGCTTTGCCGCAATCTTTTCGTCAGCCATGGTCTTGCTAAACCACAACTTCTTGTCTTGCACGGCATGCTTCAAAAGCAGCTTGTCAATCTCCGCAAAAACAGGAACCATGTCGGGTGTCAGGTCGAGCATGATTGTGCTCTTGTACGTGGATTCGTTCCCGTCTTGACCGTCGGGTTGCACGCCAAACGGCGCCTTAGTGGCCGGCAACTGAAAAAGAATCTTTTCCTTGATGTCTTCGCTCCGGTTTACCCACATCTGCTTTCCATGGCCAGACGAGCGGTCCTGCGGCGTCGTGACGTGCCACTGCTGGGGATTGATGTCGCTGAATTGAAGGACGTTCTGCATTTTCAAATGTGTGTGATGTTTTGTGATGTGTTGGTAGTTTTAGAATTTCACACTTGAAATTCAATTTTTTGATGGACGCTTTTGAAATATGATTTTCCATGGAGAAAGAAAAAATATTGTTCCTCCACCAAAAAACTTATTTAGAGCCAACCTATGGTATCATGGCTTATGTGATTTTAAAATGCGTTACGCAGGGTTCTAAGCTTCGAGTTCGGTTTCATGCCTACGAAAACGACGGAGAATCAACGCAAAACGCCTACGATAACACCTACAACTGCAGATTTCCCAAATCAATACGGACCGAGGGAAAATTTTATAGAGTGCCCGCTTGTGATATTTCTCTGGTACATAGACTCACCCCATTCTACACCGTCAAGCGTAAAAACATCCAAATTTTGCATGACTACGTTGTAGCACCAGAAAAAATATTTACAGTGGACACTTGCGTCATTTGCTTTGATGCCGCGCCACAGACGACGTTTGTGCCATGCGGACATAGAGTGTGTTGTCAACAATGCTACGATAAGTACAAGACCCAAAATAACGACTGCCCCTTATGCCGCAAAATCATCAGCCTTGTGATGTAATATCTAAAAACTTCGTTCTTGTCAATCGTTTAAAAATATTACAATAAAAAAAAATGAAACTGCATGTCATATACGTAGAGGGAAATATCGGCTCCGGAAAATCTACAATATTACAGGCACTTTCTCAACTGTGCAAACCTACCTTTGCTCACATAATACAGATCCCCGAGCCTATCAAATTATGGACAGAAAGTGGCGCCCTTGGATGGTTGTACACCAAAAAAATAGATTCTAAAATATTTCAAAACATGGTTCTTACGACAAGAGCTACGAATATAATCAATAGCTTGCGAGCAATCGACAAAATAAACCTCAAAGAAGACGACAACATTCTGATTGTAGTGGAGCGTGGGCTACAGTTCGGTTGTAAGGCTTTTGCCAACATGAATTCGTTTTCCCCAGAGGAAGATTCATTGTATGCCATAAATAACGATAGTTTATTAGAAATTATCTACGACACTTTAAGAAAATACGACCCTCAGTTCGTAGAGACATATTTTTACATCAAGGTTAGCACGTTGGTATGCGCCAGTAGGATTAATTACAGAGAAAGGCGCGAAGAAAAGAATATAGATCTACAATATCTAAAAAAGGTAGAAATAGCTCATAACGAGATGCAAGCCGAACTCATGGAACGCGGACATGACATAAACATCGTCAACGGCGAACTGCAAACTAGCGAAATTTGTAAAAATATTTTAACGTACTTATAAGGATTATTCTTGCGTCGGCGGGGGCTGGCTGACGTTCGTGTAGCTGTGGGTGCGCGTTTGAACTTGTGGGGCTCGGGGCGGCGTTGTGAACGGTAGTTCTATGGGGCGGAATAGTATGGTTGCGCCCGGATGATCAGTAATATTCGGGTCCAAAATTGATGGAAAGAGCTGAGGTTCAAGAGGCGGCATTTCGTTAGAAATCTCACTATCCGTGTCGTCCATCGAATCGTATTGAAAGGATGGTATTAGTTTATTCGTATGTTCAACGAGAAATTCGTGCGACGATTCACTCATCATGTTTAAAGATACGACGCTATTTGAAGCTGTTGTGACGGTAGGATAGCCCCATCTTAAAAGCATCAGTCCGTATTCGAAATTCTCATAAGTAGCAAGTTCAATCGACATTTCGTGAGAACTTGGAAGCAGCACCCAATCGTTCATTAAAGCGTCGCATAAATTTTTTTGCTCATTTGTTAAAAATTTGAACAGTCTGGTCACGTGAAGAGCTCGGCGGAGACTAGAAAGAATGATGGTCAATCTAGCGTGACACAACGACTGATATGGGACTTTGATATGTTCAAACAAATCTTCCTCATAGCGAAAACATTCGTTCCAATGACTTGCGTGTATTTGCGTTTCGCCTGGTTTTGCTTTCAATCCGCAGAGCGAGCACGTACTTATGTTGCAATGCTTTAATTCAGTACACGCCTCAGATCTTTCCAACATACACCCACAGTGGCTACATGAGCAGTTGAAGGGAGTCGGTGAGGATAAGAGATGGTGCAAGCTACTGATAGCCATTTTCGTCGTAAACTCTTTTTTTTGAATAACATATTTTGGAACCTTTTGATGACTTGCGTTTATTTGGCGTTCGTTTTCAACAGGGTGTTCAATAGTAAGGGGGCAATTGACCCAGCCTTGTATAGGGCACTCGCAGTGGTCCGTACAGCAGCAGTTCTTGCAAATGTCGTGTCTGCAAGATTGGCAATTTATAGGTTCATTTTTATTGCCCGGATCGGTGAGGTCCAAAAAATTGATATGATTGCAATTGCCACAAGCGTAAGGAAAACCGCACGTTTCTGGCAGAGAATTCAAGTGATCGTTTAATTTTTTTTGGGTTTCCTCGTCAAGTTTGTCAAATACTTTGCTCATATCAAATATGCCGCGGCATCCGTCGAACGGGCATATAAACTTTTTTCCAAGATTATTAATCGGATGATTGTACGACGGTTGACTCATATATTCCTTCAAGCATTCTGGGCACATGTAGTGTCTATTGCAGTTAGATGCAATGAAATCTTTTTTTAAACCACTTTCGAAGCAAATCATGCAGTTTGTGACGTTTGGGTCGACGATTCTTCTTTGCACCCGAATTCCTTCCGTTATGTCTCTTCTTATCAAAGACTGGTCGAGTGCTGTCATACCAACCATGATTTGCTGTCGTTGCTGTGTTTGTCGGATTTCAAGTGTTGGATTTAAAATGCTGGTTGGCATCCTATCCCAGCGCGACAAGATTACAGAAGACGCGTGGCTTAGTTGTACGTGTTCACCAGTGTCATTTCTAACGTTTAGGCGCATGCTGGAATTCAAAAATCTGTAAGGGATGGATGCTGAGTTGGGTTGAATGACTTGATTCAGAATCGGTGGCTGGTCCATGAAAGATACAAAATCCAACAATTTGACTTTGTAAACAACTCCACTTTGTGGAAAGTTAATTGCGGGAACTAAACAAATCAAATCCCCGTACGCAAATGTAAAAGATGCAGAGTTTCTAGACCTCGTGGTTCGGCGAACATTTCTGTCAACGTTTCTTAGTAGATTGTTTAAAATTTCGGGTACAGGGTCTTCGTTTGTTTTTCCCGCGAGGTCAACGCTAATAAGTCGGTTAGCGCACTGAATTAAGTTTTGCGTGCGAAGGCTGACATCGAAGTCAAACTCTGGCGAGAATCTTGCCCGCAGGGGAAGCGGTAGCTGCGAAAATAGCGGCATGGCAACGTCGATGACAATTCAAATTTGCAAGCTGTTTCGTCACATTTTAAATTTAATATTTTTGGAGATAAATGTCAACGTGGCACTGCTACTTGCTCATATCAGCTAATAATCGAAACACTTACGTCGGCGCTACGACAAGCGTGGCGCGTCGTTTAAGGCAGCACAACGGCCAACTCGCTGGTGGCGCCAAGCGTACGCGGTCTCACAGACCATGGAAACTAGCTGCCTCTGTCTTAGTCGGATCTAAAATACCTGCTTTAAGATTAGAATGGAGAATGAAGCGAGCGAAAGGTCCAAAAAAAAGACTTGCGCTATTTTCTCGACTGTGTAATGAGTCAAAGTTGGATTATACTTGGCATGATTAGGCACGGAACGGCGTAGTGTTGCCAAGGGTTGAGAAATTTCCAGCGCGGAGCATCTTGTTTGCTAGGCGCTCGGCTTCTATGACGTTGTTTGGCTGACCCTGACTCGGCTCGCTGTCAGCGCTCGTCGTGTCTTTCTTAGCAAGCACGACTGGATTTTTCGAAACTTTTTTGACGGTCGGGCCGGTCTTAGGTTTCTGTTGTGTCTCCTCAACCGCATCGTCCTCCTTAGTTCTCTTCAAGTTTACGCCAGGAACAGACGATCTTGGCTTTTCTCCTGCTTTCCATCTAAGTTTTGGCTGGTCGCCCGAGATGTCGGCAATTTTCTGTCTCGTAGTCGTCGACTGCGCCATGGACGATTTGTCTGATTTATATTCGGACAAATCTGGCAAGGGCTTATTCTCTCTCTGTTCTTGAACGCTTAAGCGCGGGGGGCCGTGCATGATCATGCTGGTGCCGACTTTTTGCTTCAAACCCTCTTGCATTTTACGAACGGCGCCGGTATACAACTGTTGAGTCTTCATTTGGTGAGTTGTTGGCAATTGCGAAATTTGTGATTGAGATTCGGTTTTGCTAATTTGGGCTAAGGAAACAGGCATTGTTTTGTAGTGTGTTGTTATTCTCAATATTTTTTTTGCTTCAATTTTTTTTCTTAGCTGCGTTTATTTTATGCCCCATGTTATGTTTTTTATTAAAAATGCAGTCCCCCGATTCTATCGTTGGAGAAGATAACGCAAGTGTAAGAACTACAGATATAGCAGTTTTTCATGAGTTGTGTAATCGAGAACGCGTTGATTTAAAACTTCCATACAATAGGTCAAAACATGTAATTGATAGAAATGACGACAGAATTTCGCTGAAATCAAAAAATGATTTAAACATTGACGTGCCGCCAGAATTTTTACCGAAGCAACGCAACGACGGCGGCGACAACCCTAACGACAATATTTTAGATATAATTAGCAAGGACGAAAGTCACGATACCGAAGACAAATTATCCGTCATATCAAGCGTGCCATTCAAAAGACGTAGCGACATCGAGAGCCAACGTAGTTTAAAGAGCCAAAACAAATTCACAGGCCACGCGCCACCACAAACTTTTTACAACAAACCAAACGTTGTCGAGCGAGAAGAAGACGCGGTAATGGACAAAGCAGCGCTGTTGCAAGAAATAAAGCAATTGCAGATGCTCAATCCACAGACCTGCATTTTGTCTAGAGAATTTACGATGGGGGACTCCTACGAAACCATTCAACTTGGACTGTACCAGGCAAAGCAATCAATCGACATTGCTAGCGGGGTTAACACGATGAAAGACGTGCTCAAGGTCGGCTGCACGGGTATAGAGCTCGGGTGTAACAAATTTGCCAAAAATTATGTAGATCTAAATGGCTGGTCGACAGAGGTGGCTGGTTCAATCGACGGACAATCGTACAACGCCCCGTTGCAACAAATCTACAGAAAATATTGGCGTAATGGGACCAACGGCATGAATCCATTTTTGCAACTGGCGTTTTTGCTATTGGGAAGTGCTGGAATTTTCGGCCTCAAGAAAAAGTTTTTGGGAACTGGACACTCGACCAACAATCAAAGTGCGCCGCCCATGCCACAAACCAAGGTTGCTTACGAATCGCAAGCGGCGCCGCCCATGCCGCATAACACGCCAAAGATGAAACGACCCTCGGCAGCGCCAATAGACATACCGCAAACAGACTCGCCGTCAAAAAATAATTTAAAGTTTACTAATTTTAAACCTCCTTCGACTCCTTCGGCTCCTTCTTCAACTGTTTCGCCGCCGCTTCCTTCCAGGAACCCACAGGCAATAAACAACTTGTTAACGCCCGGCATGCTCGATCCGCAAACTATTACGCAAACTATGGCAGCGGTAGCACCGCTAATGAAAACAGTCGGTCCCATGCTACCGACGATGATGTCTGCCATGTCCTCTATGGCCTAGCATGCTGCGATATAATCATTTTTAATTTATTCAAATCCAGTTGCATTTTTTTTACGCGCGACGACAGCACCAAAATTATCCAACACATTGCTAAGATCGTGATAACCACCAGGAATTTCCAAAGATCAGATTTACGTATTGTAACATAATCTTTTTTTTTCTGCGCTGCGACAGTCCCAGCCTGAGTCAACTCTACCTTTTCTGATTTTAATAAATTTACGGGAGTATGCCTAGTAATGTTGTTAGATTCTTTCATTTTCGGCAAATCCGGCAGTTTTCGACTAGCAGATTTTTTGATCAATTGTGTCTTTCTAGGAATGTCTTTTTTTTTTTCGGATGATGCGAATGCTTGCGCAATTCTAACCATGTTTGTTATTTTTAAAATTATTATTTTGTTATTACAAGTCAAAAGCAAACAATGAACTTATTCACTTTAATTCTTGTAGTGTTAGGAATGGTTGCTTTTGTAGCTCTACTCTCTATGGTCACCTCAAACTCTATGGCCGAAAGAACCAGAATCGCTGGTCTCCGTCTTGTGGAACAATCAGGAAAGATGATAGCCAACTCAAAGCAAGATACAAATTTGTTATTTGCTGTCTTAGACTCGACCGCAGCCGTGTCTTACGCAGAAGCGTTGACTATGATTTCGTCGGATGACAATATACAAAGAGTCTACAAAACTTCACCAATAGAATTACTAGAAAACGCAAAAGAAGAGCAAAAAAATGCGATAAAGAACCTTGGTCGAGAATATCCATCTCTTCTTCCTGATCAAGAAGACGCAATAGTTTCGGGGTGGATTTAGAAGACTAGTGCAAGAGCAGCAACCTCTTGAAAAACACTGTTTGAAAGGCCATCATCAAAATTAATGCACAAGCCATGGCGAAAACGCTTCCCACGGAAAGCATCGTGATCGCATCTCTTGAATCTATTATCTCCTCGTTACCAGATCCCAGCAAATCTTTGAAAAAATTGGCCAGCTGGTGTTGCCCCCCGTAATTATCTCGAGCCAGAGCTTGCCTTAAATATATTGCATCGCGAAGCGGAATCTCGATTGTTTGTATGTCTGTCTCCTCTTTTTTTTCTGGCTTTTCTTGGTAGATTGTGATGTCATTATTTTGCTTTTTAGTTCTTGTCATTTTGTTTAATTAATATTAAAAAAAATATACTTGCTCAACAAATGGGACAAACGCAAACTAAACTGCAAGATTTTGCGCCAACTCAGAAAAATCTTAATTTGGAAAAAGATGAGTTTAAAAAAAACAAAATTCAATATTTGTCGTTAAATGGCATGGAAAAATACATGAATGGTAAAAATAAGCCATGTGTTGTCGCAGCGACCGCAGAATGGTGTTCTCATTGTAAAAATCTTCGGCCTGTATTAGATGATTTACGTTCGAAGAAAAAATCGTACAATGTTGCTTTATTTAATGCCTACAAACACAGAGAAAATAAAGACATTGGAAACCTAGGGAAAGATCAGATAGGAATTAAAATAGACGACGCAATAAAGGGCTATCCAACAATATTTTTCTTTGATGGAAATGGTACCGCGGCAGTCTACGACGGTGATAGAAATGCGAAAGACATTAATAAAGCTATGAAAATATTTTTAAAAATTTAAAGCTAGAGCTCAAATTTAGATACTAGAGATATGGTGGTCTTCGCATGCTTCTTAAGCACCAATCCTACAGTTTTTTCTAAAATGATATAATCTAAAGCAGACTTTTCTTGTTTTCTTTTTTTGTAAGGCTTTTGCAACTTAAGCACTTCTTCCGTTATTTTTGAATTTGCTATGAAAAACGATTTATGCGACGCTTCCACGGTCTGATTTGAGTCGAAGTCTGCGATGTGCTGTAAATCCGATCCTCCGTACAGATCTCTAATTTTATCTGTAGCTTGCTTGTCTACGTTTTTTTTATCGTAGCGAAACTTTCCAAAAATTGTAGAATAATTTAGGGAATACGCCAAGTCCGAATTCAAAATCCCATCGTAATTCAACTTGGGGGATTTATTAGGGACTAAATTACGATCTAAAAACATGAAAATATTGTATTTAGACTTATTCCTAGAATACGCGTTAGCCCAAGCTTCTAGAAAATCATTTTTTTTGTATCCCACGACTATGACGTCAAAATCGGGGTAGTAAGTTTTGCACTTGCTTACAGTTTGCGCGCTCGACCCGTTGCTAGCAATTATGCAAACGGCTTGCGGCTTGTTCAATTTCTTCAAACTAATTTTTTTGCGACGGCCTTCGTCAGATGGATAGTAATTGTACAAAAGCATCATAATAAAAACCAGCAATAATATCAAGAATACGTACCAATAGATCACGTGAAGCATTTATGTTACAACATGGTAATATTTTTTCTAGGTCGTCCGCGGCTTCTCTTGGGTTTTCGTTCCGGTACGTTTGTATTTTCAACTAACTCGCCATCTTCGTTCCTCTTTCTTCTTGGCTTAGCGCCGTTCATACCAACATAACGCCCAGATTTTTTGTACGGACGCTTGGTTTTTCGTTGATACCCGGTGCGACCAATACACTTGTCAGATACATCTTCCACAAGCTTATCTATAGTCGTGAATTGATATTCTTTGAACGAGTTTATTCCAGGTATTTCGCGAAATACAATCATAAGTTCTTGACGGAGAAGTTTATGGTCAAATTCTATGTTTCGCAAATCGTTATTGAAATCGTCTGCGCTGACCAAAAGTTTTCTGTAAATGTGGGTATCTAATAACATGCGTATTGACGTGTCGACGCGAGTCCTTATTTCTTTTCGTTCGTTCCAAGTCTTTTGATATTTGTCTCGGGACTCTTGACCCCAGCCCGAGCCTTTGCGTTGCGAAGCTGTGTTGCTGGGCTTCAGCGCAGGGGGCGCGTGCGAAGGTGGCTGCGGCGGCGGTGGCGGCGGTGGCGGCGGCGTGGGCGGTGCTGCAGGCTTCGGCGTCTCAGTGTTTGGTAAGAAGAATTGCGTAACGTATTGGTGCAATTCAAATGAATCATTGGAATTAGAATCAGTCATGCACGCTTCGAACACCAGCTCTTCTTGCTCGTCTTCCTCGAGGGCTTTGAACGCGCAACTGCCAATTTGAATATCGTCGCACATTTGAAATTGAATTTAACGGAAACTGCTTCTGAAAAAAAAACTCCATTGGAGAAAATTTATGTGCTTTTTGTAGGAGTGACTACAGTATTAAAAAACTCGAAATACCATCTCCCACTGTCGTGATATTTTAACTTCGAAAAGTCTATCAATGCGTCGCTCTTATTTGCTAATTCTTCTAAGTTTAATTTTAAATTATTAACGTCTAGTCTGACGTCTATTGATGGATTGTGTATTATTTTTTCAACAAATAGACGATTTTCCGACAGCTTCGGCTCTACTATCACAAAATACAAGGGAATTTGCTTATAACTAATTTCAGATCCCGGGGGAAATTTATTATCGTTCCTAATAAATTTAAAATCACCGTCGAAATCAGAACTTTTAAGCGGCGTCCACCCAAGATACATGCTTTCGTCCTTCCTCTTTTCGACGTATTCGCGAGCTTTCCAAAGGTCTCTAGACAAGTCCGAAAAGCGCCGCTCCTCTATTCCCCGAGAAACGTTTGATTTTTGACAAGAAAACTTGTACAGGACGTCAAATATACCGATGATACCCGGTGCTTTGTATCGTGTAAATATGTAATCATTTTTTGGCGTAAGACTAAACGCTGGTATGATCATGCAAAAATTTATGAATCTCATTGCACTTTTTTTTTTTAAAAAGATAATATTTCCGACAAGTTAAACTTAACTTGATTTAAATATTTATAGAACAATAATATGGCGAAAACTACCAAAAAAAAATTGAATCAAAAGTTGTCGAAAAAAAGTGCGTCGACCCCGCCCCGACCAACAAAAAGGAAAGCTTATCGTAAGTCGACAAAGAATTACGCCAAATCAACTGTTTTGCGACGAAGAAGTAGAACTTCAACAACCAAAGCATACTCGCCAAGAAGGAAAAGAAGGACGCGCTCGCGGACGACGATTTCTTATCACACCCCAACACCACCGCTAAAAAAACGTAAATCTCCAAAAAAAAAGAAAATTAGACTATCTCCAAAACGTACGGCCAAAAAATCAAAAACGCCGCGCAAGTCTACGAAAAAACGCACCGTCACAAAATCCCAAAAGCGGCGGCCGAAAAAACCTAGGCTGTCTGTTAGTCGCTCGGCAACAAAATCCTTGACGCGGCCCCGCTTAACGACGCAATTCGCGCGAAGTAGTAGCGGTAGTAGTTACTGGATTCCGAGCAGCAGTAGACGCACTAGCAGCACAAGACTTCCCTTGACTACGCGGGCTAAATCTACGAGAATCAAAAAAAGGTGCCCGAGCGATCAACAATTAGTTTGCGAATGCGTCAGAAAGAGCAAAGTGGGCAAGAAGCGCAAATCCCGGTGCAGAAAACATTCAAAACGTAACCAGGAAAAATGCAAATCCGAAACCCGACCGTGTTATAACGCTCACAAGAATACGTGCAGCCCGCCAGCCAATGCGTATCACTGAACTGAAACTATTTCAGCGAACAAATTTTGCTTTAAAAACTTTGTGATACCAATGATGTAGTATGCATAGGAAACCGATAGGTTTGTGAGGCTTGAAAGAATGCGCTATTGTTTTTATAATTTCCTCGTCCATCTCGCTATTATCTTTTGAAAATAACTCGTGAATGCGATCGCTTTTTTTTAAATATTTGCGCTTTGAGCCTGGATCTAGCAGCAATAACCAAATTTTCTCAGAATCTTGCAAAGCTTCTCTGAAGCAACCGTTGGCCGATCCCATGTTTTCTTTCCTACCATCTTCCAGAGTTTCCCGCTGTCGATTTATAGCGTAATGGCATTTTTCTATGCTTTTATTTATTTCCTCCATCTTGTATACTATTCGTTTGAATTTCATCATGGTCGAAAGAAAAGCAATCATGGTTGCCGTCACGATAGGAAAGACGGAAGCTAATTTGCTGCTAGCTGAATTATCCTTATCTTTGCAATCAGCGGACCACCCAAACTCGGCATTGAGCGATTCGATGAAGGCAGTAAATGTTGCTAGCGAAATGATTACCATGTTATAAGCGTTGTTTTTTATTCTGATGTCCATCAGATAAAATGCTAAGGCGTCTCTAATGTAGATCAATCCTTTTTCTTGCGTCAACAATCTGATAAAATCCTGATTGTCTAGCGTCATTTTTTAGTTAAAGAAAAAAAAATTTTTTTTTAATGCAAAACGGGCAATTATTTTGAACACCATTTAAAACACCACTTGGGCTTCTTCACATTTAATTTTATTCCGTTCTTTCCGACTTCGAGAAACTGTTCTATGGCGCCCTCAACAAGAGGTTTTATGATGTCATCAAAGCGATCCAACGGGCCCTCGTCTCGATCGATCAATTCGTGCACAACATCAATAACTAAATCTTTCTTTTCGCGCCCCGTCAATCCTTGAATATCCTCAACGTACTCCATAGATATTTTGATGAACTTGAACAGACCGGACATGACGTTGTCTTTGTCTCCAACAACTATATTTGCAACATCGATTGCATCGTCGACAATTTTTTTTGCGTCGATTAGTTTGGTTTCTTCCATGTTTGGAATGTTTGTTATACAGACATAATAAAAAACAGCATGAACAAACGGGCAAAAAAAAATTTTGAAATATAAATGAACAAGTACGCCTTGATAGTTTTCTTAACAGTATTATTTATATTGTTGGCGATAATTATCATATACGCTATAATAATGAGGTTTTTTGAAATAGGATTTGATCCATTAATCAACGATCTTCCGGTTATCGTACCTAAGAAATTGAACAACAACACTAAATCAAGAATAATTCCCAAGATCATCTATATTTGTAACAAAGATATAGAAGACATTCCAAAACAGTTGATTAAGAAATGGAAAGACATGAATCCAGATTACGAAATCGAACTGTTTGGCGACTCTGAATGCGCAAATTTTATCGAGGATAATTTTGGCCTCACGCGTCGTCAAAATTTTGAGAAAATACCAGACGGTCCAATAAAAGCTGATTACTGGAGAACTTGCATTTTGTACGTGAAGGGGGGTGTTTATGTTGATGTTGACATCGTTCCCATGCAGACCATAGACTACATCATAAAAGAAAACAACATACCCAACCCAACGTTAGTTATTCCTGGATCCGGCGTGTTTTGGAAGACGGTCAATCCTTGTTTCATTGCAGTCACTCCCAAAAATCCAATATTTGAGGATTGTTTGTATTTATACGATTACTTATTTACTCACAAAAATTACTTTTACTGGCAATTTTCGATCGTCGTAGTTTTAACCAGAGTTCTGAACTCTTATTTTAAAGTTCGCAACGTAAGCAAAACTTACCTAAGTTCTAACCATCAAATCAAAGTTTTAAAGGAAATTTATACAAATTTAGGCGGAATTCCATCTCTCTGCACGTCTGAAACCTGTTCAAATGACTACATAATAAACCAAAAAAAAGAGAAGCTGCTAAAAACAAGAGCCGATAACTACGATAGGTTTAAACATCAATTCATATCCTTGATTAAAATGAAAAAAGTGTCATAGGCGCTCCCGCGTCTGGCCACGCGCGAAGAGGAAGTGGAGCCGCAGAACGTTGAATCAGTACGTACTTGTTGATACCAGCTGTCAGTGCTACCCGGTTGACCATGCCCAACGCCAAAAAAGAGCTAGACAGACCACGGACGCCGCCGTGCTCGAAGCGACCCGAGCACCCCCCGCCGCTGCGTAGCAAAAAACGTTATCGCGCGCTGGGCGCCGCTATTGTATTTTTTGACATCCAAGTAGCATATGCGCCGCTCTCGGCGACGAAGACTAAGTATTAATTGATTACGATAGATTACTATACTGTCGCTCGCCCGTCTTAGCAAGCTGCACGCTACGCCTGACTGTTTTAAGACCCTGGGCGCGTGCTTTTTTCTTGTTTCCCCGGGAGGCAGATCTTTGGCTGCGGCCGGTGTGTTTTAAGACAGACGACGCTCGTCGTGTAACGCGCGAGCCAGCTTTAGCTTTTTTGCCAGCGCTGTTGACAGTGGTCCCTAATCCAACAACCTCTGGCTGACCAGTGGCCACCCCGACAACCTGTAAGGCGCGACCACCAACAGTAGCTACTTTGGACCCGGCCAGCGCAAATTTAGAAGCTGTTTTCCCAATTTTTCCCGTCTTTGTTGTTATTTTCCCAGTTTGCAGCAAAGCTTTGCGGCTCGACACCTTTATTTTCCGACGCATTCTTCGTTTCAAAGACCTTCCAGATCGACTACGCCTTTTACCGCCGCGCATTTCCGACGACTTTGTTAGCGTACGTAATTTATCACGAAATCCCGACTGATTTGTATTTCTTGCCATCCACCTAACTCGTCTAACCCATTCTGGATCGCGAGTAAGTTCATCTCGTAATACAGTAAATGATCTGGGCGTTCCTAACCTTACATACTGTTGTTGTTTGGGACTATAAACACTACCATATTTGCCCCATATTTGCTTCTGCCTGAAAGGCTTTAGACTCGATCTTTTAGATTTTTTGTTGCGTGGTGGCGATTTAGGAAACGACCATGCTTTGTGACTGCTAACATTTCCGCTCCTCTTGGATTGACGCTTCGATCTTCTACGAGTTTTTTGCGTGCGTTTTGGCGAACGACTTCGCGAACGACTGCGGGTGGGTTTTCGAGAACGACTTCGCGTGCGCGTTCCGCGCCGCGACCGAAGCACTTTGGATTTTTTCCATCTAAATCTTCCTCGTTTGTCTGGTATAGACGCGTATATGTTGCCGTCGTTGCCCGTCATAGTTTTATTGCGGCATTCGTTTGCCGGGTATGGAGGAGAGGGTCGATTGGCATATTTTTTTAAATGAGACATATCGCGACAACCTGACATGTATTTTTTATGTTTTTTCTTAATATGAAGAAACATTATTCTCCGCATAGTTCTGGAATGAGATCGATCAGTTTTTCAGTGCTTAGTTTGTTATAGTAATACCTGACAAGACTGCGACGGTGCGTCTGTGTCATGCGGTGACTGTTTTTGTAAAAAATCAGTTTCTTAGCAGCCAGTCGACTAAGTTTGAATTCAGATGTGAGGAGATCTACATCGCAGTACTGGTCCAGACAAATCAAGTCAAAATCGCCGTCTCGCATGAACATGGGCGCCCTACGAATCAGTTTCAGACGAGCCAAAAAACCGAGAATTTCTTTTTTTCGCAAAGACGGAATATTCTCATCCATATTTATAATCACAACACAATTCAAATTTGAATAAAATTTGGCCCGCTTTGCAATATTTGCTCCGCTTGACAAAAAAACGATGATTATCTCCAAAAAAGATGCAAATAATTTACTACTAAGCCTGTGGCAGGCTAACGAGTTTGTCGCCGGAAAACCACGGCGAGTCGTTCCGTTTCCGACACCGTCGTCTCTAATGAAAACGGATTTGCCAAAATTAAAACACAATGATTACCTTGTTACATACAAGAACGACGGTGTGAGGTGCGTGCTGCTGTTTGGTTATTTTAAATCAGAAAAAAATGAGAATGATTGGATTAAAAGCTCTGTTTTTATTCAACGAAATGGCTACGTGACAGAAGCTAATTGCACCAGCTTGGACGATCAACTATACTGCGGCACGGCCTTCGATGGCGAACTTGTAGACAATAACTTCATCATTTTTGACGTCGTGGCCGTCAAAGGGTATACGCACATCGCCCTACCCCTCTTAGACAGGCTTGAAGCCGGCAAAAAAATTTTACCATCTATTAGATCACGTCGCATAACTATAACCCAAAAAGAATTTGTCGAATCTAGCAATTCTCGAAACATATTTGATAAATTTCAGACAAACGTTATACCCAAAAACGTGGACGGAATTATTCTTGCCCCAAAATACGAGGGCGTGGGAGTCGGTCGCCTTGTCTCCTACTTTAAGTACAAACCCACTGATCAGATATCAATCGACTTGCGGTGGATAAAAAATGATAAGTTGCTCAGATGCGGCAGTCCTGGTTTTGAAATAATTGAAGATTGCATCAAAGATTTGTCATGGGAAGAAAAAGACTTTGGCGACGACGGAATATACGAATGCATTGTCGCCTTTGCGCAACGCGACAACCTCAAGACTATGAACTTGCGTCCAAAAATTAAAAGAACAGACAAAAATTCAGCGAATTCAAAATATGTCGTTTTGCGGACTGTCCAAAATCTTACCGAAAATATTAAACCAATGGAGGTATATAATTCGCTTGGGAACTAAATTTAAAATGTCCACCGACATTTCAGTTAGTTCGATCTATACGGACCCAAGGTGCTCTTTTGTCATAGAAGCCCTTCACCACGCGGGCATAGATTGTCGAGTAACGCCAAACGTGTCTATTCATGAAAAAAAAATAGAATACGGATGTTCTATTCGCTTGCCGGGCACACACCAGACGCGTGAAAAAATTAAGGAAACCTGGGAAGTTGCAAAGCTGGCTGGAAGGTACGAATGTGCGCACCTTGAAATTGACGGACAATATTCGGGTTGCGCTTTAAACTACATTTATGCGCCCAACCTATGCGTCACCCAGAAACAAGACTAATCATAATAAAAAATTAATTAGGCTTAATAGATTCTTCCACGTAAATGTATTTTGAAAAATCAAATTTTCCGCAAGGGATAGAAGGAATTTCGTCTAATTCCATGGGCACCGGATCAGGAAGAACTTTTGTCAACTTGTCAAAAGCTTCTTGACAAAACGCTTTTGATTTTCTATCTTTGAAACAAGTCTCGTGGTTCCCAAATTTTTTGCAGATGATGCAATATGCGCCACCAAACTTAGTTCGACTTTCCGCATAACTCTTTTCGCCGTGACATTCAAAGCATAGCGGCCACAAATTGCATAAAGAATCCTGTCCATTGTTTTTTAACGCCACAAAATGGTCGAGTTCACACATGTATTTGACGGTGCCGTCGCCGTACCGAATCACTTTGAATGTCTTTCCACATGCTCCACATTGATTATTCCAACAACGTATAAAATTAGTCCTATTCTTTTCGGAGAGGAGTGTTTTTCTCTTCTCCCTCCTGGTTGATTGCTTACTTCCTGACATAGCTGGCGCGCAACATTTGAAATTGCAATTTAGAGAAGTCGTCGCTGAATAAAAATATTCAGATATGAATCCTGACTCAGACGACCAGTCCGTCGATTCGCAAAACAGCAAAGTTACGCGGTGGATAAAGAAGCGCAAAGCTTTGTCGAACTCGCAGCCGTTATTTGATGCCACGCCACCAAAAACCAACACGCAGTTTACGATCGAAGACCTGCGTGAAAAAAATAAGCGAATCTTAAAAAGTTTACATTTTGACAAAGATTGTAGTAAAGAAAACTCTGTGGACGTGTGGTTATTTACGATTTCTTTGTTGTTATACTCGTTGGGGTTACCCGATAAGATTGAGATTGCGAAAGATTTAACATCAAGACTTTTAGCAAAGACACAAAACCATTTTATGCCGCTTCCTGGCGATTTTTCAGAAACAAAAATGATTATGAACCCGCTAACCGAAAGTTACTTCGACGATATAGAACACGAATTGAAAAGTTTAAGACAGTGCAGGATTGTGTACGAGCCAACTGAGATAATGATCTTTGCAAACGAGGATAGATTTTACATTTTTAATAAAATAATTGATGTGAGGAAATCATGCGCATGTGAAAAAGTCGTTAGAATGCTAGAAGTGATGCGCTCTAAGTTGCAAAGCAACGACATAGAATTAAGTAAACTGAAGAGCCAAGTAGACTATTGCTTTGAGATGAAAGACTTGAAAGACTTGTTGGTCCCCATGGTGGAAACACAAACTATTCGGCCATGTTATTCAAGTTCGCCAGTTGGTAAACCATCGATTGCGGAAGTCAACCGTTTGTTAAAGCAAAAGTACCCCGACAAGACACCCCACACGTCGCAAGAAAAAGAGTGGGAAAAATCTACCATGATTTATGACATTATTGGGTGTTATTGTCATATTCACAAAAGGTTACACGCCGGCAACCATCAATACGTATCGTGGAACACGAGTTTCCGAAACATTAGATACAAGTGTCATCATAAAGAGGAAGGTCAAACTAGCACACCATTCGTGAATTTAAGTGCATAATTTGTACGTCTATGGCTCGCGCAAAAAAAAACTTGAAACCAATAAATGGTAACAACTAGGAAAAAACAAAAAGAGTCTGAAAAAAAATTAATTGCTGAAGATGAAACGATACAAGACATAAACAGACAATTAAAAAGTATTACAAAAAAACAAGCAGACTTGCTGTACGTAGTGCGAAACGAAAACGGAAAGACACTGTCGGAAATTATTCACGAATCGCTGGTAAAACACGTCAGTTGATATTATTTCGTATGAATTCAATATCTCCCGGGATAAATTCATCATTTGGCAAGCAGTTATCTTCAAGTTTTGTTTGGTGGGTCATTATAGAGCATTTTCCGCCATTCGCTGCCCTGTGTGGCACTCCCAGTGTATGAATGAATTCGTGTCGCACGAGGTACCGTCGGTAGAGTACTTTGTTCGGGAAATGACGAGGGGGGTTGATAAACCTTTCTTTATTAAAATAAATAAATCTAGACGTTCCGCGCAAAGAAGCTGCAGATAGTCCATCAAATTCACTACCTAAAGATTTGACTATATCGTCGTTGCTACGAAATTCGACTACAATGTCTGCATCCTGTAACTTGTCACACTTAACGAATTTAAAATCTAGTTTGTTGAGAAGGGAATTGACAACTTTTAAACACCATGCGGCGTAATAATCGTGTTTAAAAAAAACGGTTTTTATTTGTGGTTTGGTGTGTTCACGTTGCATTTATTATTGATTTATTTTTTTTTACTTAATACTACTAATTCTAATACGACACCTGACATAAAAATTCCGACCCCCCATATGCAAGCTGCCTTCACAACTGATAGGAGAAGATGATTATTAAAATTATTATCCTCGGTTTCAAAACTAGGAATAGCAAAAGCTAAACCTATCATGAGGCCTGTGATGCATATTTGCGCAGACCTAGAAGATCGACCCGAATCGGTCTTAGCAATATTACTTAGAAGCACGCCAAATGCAAATACGGTAGAGACTACCGATAAAAAGGTATTTTTCACCTCTCTCTGCTGATGAGATGCCGTATCTATGTTATTTGCCGGCGTGTACGCTATGATTGCGGCGTCTAGGCAGAAGAGAATAAGCACCCAGACACTACAAATCCACATCATTGATTGTTGAGTCAATAGACCGCTCTTCCATTCTCTATTTAGGACACATATTTGGGCGAACGGCCATAAAATAGCTGCGACGCATATTACGAGTAGTTGGACTACTTTTATTCTAGCTTTATTTTCAGAAATATCGATATCCGACAATTCTGAATGTAATTTAGCAACAATATAGCCAGCGGAAGTAATTGATGAAACAGCTACTATACTTTCCATGTGTTTTATTATTAGTAATTTTTTTTATTTGTAAAGCAAGATGACATGTTTCTATCAAAAATTTTGTGGATATTTTTCATGGCTGCGCTAGTCGCATTCACGTGCAACATTGCATTGCAGGGAATTACAAAATTAAAACAAACCCGAGTCAAGCGCTTAGTTTTGAGCGATATTATGGAAAATAGGACCGGTATAGAAGAAAAACATTTAAAATTATTTGATTCTTCTATAATTTTGTATACGATACAAGACGATATTGTACAAAACGAAGAATACATTTTGCAAAATAAAAAATTACCAAATTTTGTGAACAAAAATGTGTCTAAAATAGCAACTCCAAGCTTTAAATCTATTTTAGAGCAAACCGAAACCAATTACGGAATCGTTCAAATTTTAGGCCAAAAATATATTGCAGTCGCGAACGACTCTCGGAACAAACTAGCTTTGGTCCTCTATTAATTTGACTTTTTCAAGCTCGAGGCGGCCAAGTTGCACAAGTCGGCAAGGGCTGCGGGGTTTTGGACCATGTTTAAGGCAAAATTCTGAATGTCTTGTTGATTAACGTCTTGCATGAGGTTTTGGCTAAGTTGTTTAATGTCAAGATCTTTGTCTTTTGCGTTTTCCATTTTAGACGCAGCGTTGCCTATGCTATCGAGTAAGCGGTCAGGAATATTTTTGTATACTGACCACATAATTGTAGCTTGAATCATGTTCTTCAAATATTCACAGATGGCATCTCTAGTGTCGCCATCGCAATTCTCGATGACCTCCGCTAATCCCAACTTTTGACAAAATGGAATGTTTTTGATTGAACCAAGGTCGTTGTTGTTAATCGCAACAAAATGAGGTTGCATTTCATCATAAAAGCTTTGAATCAGTTCTTCCTTCTTTGAAGCCTTGTCTGCCTTGTTAAAGTTGTGTGTGATCGCCATGTCGTATTTTAGCTTTTGTTCTCTAAATTTATCACCACTGGAAGTACTTTCGTATTTCGAACACAAAGCGTCTAGGAATTCTACGATGAAATGATGATAATTTTCAATGGCATAATTCTTTATCTTCTGCGGATCTTTCTTATCATCGTTGAGGTCGGCCTTTTGGGCAGCCATCATTTCAGACATTTTTTTAATAGTGTGTGAATAAAAAAATTGATCTTTTAAACGCGCAAAAAAATATTAACTTTTATAATAATGAGCAAACGCAATGGAAATTGCAAATCTAATCAATCCATACGATGAAAAATTTCACAAAGGGAACGCAGTGCAAAAACCATTACCTCAAATCAAAGAAAATACAATCATGGCTGTAGAGCGCAAAATGGATATGGATGAAGATAGCAGACAATTTGTAACTGTCGATAAGCTATACGACATTTGGAACTTCCAAAAAGTTTCCAAAAATACAGACACAATCGTACAGACGTTATCGCCATCCCCTGTGATTATTGAAGACGAAATCGTTGAGAACGACGACGACACAAGCCTGATTGTCGTCATTGTCTGCGCCTTGGTGTTGATGTACGTATTTTACATCTTTTTCAACCTCAGAACAAAAAAAATGAAGCCGACACCTGCTAAAATAGCAAGGCCGACGCGACCAATGCAGACAAAAATTACCGCGACAACGTATGATATTCCCACACCAATAATCAATTAAATTATATTGTTATTCATAAATGACTATGGAACTTACCGAAACCGTCTCAAACGATACTTACGGAACGACGGTTATAACACCGCGGCCAGACGAGCAAACCAGCTCAACCAGTTCTGACCAAGGCGAATCTTCTGAATTCCTGACTACCGAGTTCATCTCTTCGTATTCTAGATTTGGCGTACAATTTATTTTAAGCGGCGCAGTCATCGTGTTTTCATGTTGCATGATTTGGCGAAATCCAGATAAAGACAATTCTGTCCAATATTCTTTGCTGTCGTCTATCTTGGGTTTTTGGATGCCATCTCCACACTCTCCAAAAAAAAGAAAAACCAAAAAAATTAATTAAAACTAACTCCATCTCTCCTGTATCAAGGACGAGTGGTGATTCCCCTGTTTGATAATTCCAGCGAAGAGCGTATTTTTCGAATTGGCAAAATTTGGTTGAGCCAATTTGCAGTTTAATTTATTGTCTTCCCCATAACATAAGTCTCTTACTTGCGAATCGATGCGGGGCGCGCACGGGCTAGAATATTGAATTAATTTTTTGGCACCGTCGGGCGTCACTATGTATGCGTGCAAGCATTCTCCAGCTACCCCAAAAAACGAACAATAACCGACGTGGCCAAGATCGTAGTCGTTTTCCAAAATAGTATTGCTAAATCTCTCGAAACTATCTTTAACTACCCTTAATTCATTCATGTCCAAAGGCAGCGCCGCGTCGTCTTCTAAAATCAGGTGCGGCTCGTTCGACGCAACAACTTCCAGCCAAGCGTTTCGATGAGCAAGACCGCACCCAACTTCTCTGCGTTTTTTGGCGTTTTTAATTCTAGAATCTGCATCTAGATTTGTCTTTCGGCCACTGCTTTCATAACACATGCCCTTGCCGTTATTTTCTAAAAATATTGCAGGCAAGTTCTTACAGTCAAGATTCAATTTATCACACACATCGCCGGCCGAAAAGCGATCTGACTCTTTACTGTTTGTAATGACAAACGTTTTCATATTATCTTGTAATGTCAATTTATTTTTAAAATCTAAAGTTTCCTATGCGAAGAGAACCTTTTCCAGGTTTTACGATAAACGGTTTTTGATAATCCATAATAGTTCTGATTGCGTCATTTGTTGAAAGAATAAACAATAACAAACCCGACACCAGCACCATAAAATCTTTTGCATTCGATTTCTCGCTTTCTATGTACCAGATTAGTAATAATATTGATATGAAATAATATAACGAAGTTTTGCAAAGAGAATACACGTAGTAGTTGTCATTCGATATATGGATAGCGTTGACGCAATCGCCACTGGCCACGCCATTAATGTTTTCTGACACGGAAATCGTGTCAAAGTCTGCAAGGATATTTATTCCGGCAATTGCAATTAATATAATAAAACTCGCAAAAATCGAGGCGAATTCCAATTTTTGCAAATTGTTTTCCAAATCGTTTTGGCCCATTTATACATATAGAATTATTTTTACGTTTTCATATCAACTTGTCTCCAGAATTTCTGAAATATTAATTTACTCCCGTTTTTTTTAAACTGCGGACAAACATACCTTAAATTTAAAATGCTGCTGCAGATTATTATTATTCAGTTGGCGACGTGGCGAACGTGCACCGGCTTTCAAACAAAACACCCGATGAGGTTAAACATTGAGGAATTATCTGCGGAAAGCGGGAAAAAAGTGACTTCTAATTTTGAACAGCGTCGAAAACGTCTTGCGATTGTGACGGGTGGTACGAGAGGCATAGGACGCGCGATTTCTGAACGACTAGCCGCAGACGGCTTCGATCTGTTACTTAATTACTGCGCAGATGTCAAGTCGTCGCAAGCAACGACTCAAAGCCTCCAAGATAAGTATGATTGCGACGTTGTGTGCGTTTCGGGGGATATATCCCGGACTAAAACGCGCGACAAACTTTTCACAGAATACGACAAAAACCTCAAAGCGACGCACGACTTAAGCGCCATCGTACATAACGCTGGACAATACGTCGGAATTACTTCTCAAAATGGTCTCGGATTAAAGCACGAAAAAATTATGGCGTTTGGCGATGGTTCCATCCTTACCAAGGATGGTAATGTCGATTTGACACAAATGCACTACTACCAGAAATTATACGGCGATGCATATATTGATTTATGCGAAAGGGGACTTGCCCGCATGAAACATTCCGGCGGGTCTCTTGTCGGCATTTCTTCGGGTGGTTGTACGTTGCATTACCGACCCAGTCCCGGGTACGACATGCCCGGGACTGGAAAATGCACCATGGAATATGCCATGCGTTTATTTGCTCTGCGCGCCGGCATGCGCAATGTCAATTGTAACGTCATCATACCGGGCGTGACGTCGACAGACGCCTGGGAAAATCTTTCGAAAATTGGGGGCGACAAAAAAATGAAACAAAAATTAGAAAAGTTATCTCCCATGGGCGGAACATGTCCGTTGGATATCGGAAAGGTCGTTGCTTTTTTGTGTTCAAGCGACGGTCGTCCAATCACGGGCATGAGCATCCCAGTTGATAACGGCATTCACCTTAAGCTCTAACTTTTAAATTTAAGTCAAATAATATGTTCCGCCTCGGGACATGCCGCAAACAGCTCTTCTAGAGCATCAAATGGTTTTTGGTGCCCAACGTAATGGTGTCTACGCCCATGGAAGCCGAGAGCGTCGGGCCATTCTTTGATTGGCCTGTGTTTATCCATGCCGCAGCATGAAAATTTGTCGCCTTGTTCTGTATCAGCGTGTCTACAAGTTTTTAAATTTTTGCAAGTAGCGCTTATGACTTTGTCCTCGGCTTTTGGCCTTCGACTAGGCGCCGACCAATCGTTCAACCAATATCCAGAATCCCACAAACCCGAATCAACTTCAATATTATCGCTTCTGGTGGCGACTTTTAACATGCCGTCTATGTCTCTGTATGAGAAACCGCCGTTGTGATGACCACCCGCCGGGGCGCCGATGTAGTCAATTTCTTCGAGGGTAGATAAGTGTTCTAAAGTTTTATTCGTATCTAAATTACAAAAACCAGAATCTGTTTGGAAGACTAGAGTCTTGGAATTCGGCTCCCTGTGGGCATAATGCCTTAGCTCCTTCCATAAATTTTTGTTCAGCATGAATGACGAATAATGACCAGCGCTCGGCAAATTGTCGACAGGAATTTCTCTAAGTTTCAAGTTTGGTATTTGCTCGGCGATATCTTTTGCAAATTCTTTGTTTTTTGTTCCGTGGAACCATATTATTGGTATGTCGGGCCCCAGGTTTTCCCTCACGTTTTTTATTGACGCAAAAGAAGAAGGATGTTCTCTTGGTTCTACTATTAGCGCAGATGATAAAGGCATCGTTATTTAGTAAAAATAAAATTTAAGCCTAAGCTTTTATTTATTACAGATTAAAATAATATGATGATGTATTAAGTATACAATGACAAAAATTCCTACTTTTGTTCATACTGAAAAAACCGCCGGCGGCGCGGTCGCTGCATATTTCGGATTCGAAAAGGGCATGAAAAAGCCCGAAGAAAACGCCTGCGTCAACGTTACATACTATGGACAACATGGTAAGCAAATGAGAAATTTCTTGAAGGAAGACGACGATGCAGTCTTGATAACTTTGAGAGATCCCGCAGAACGGGCTGTTTCTGCGTACAATTGGAAAAAAAATAAAACAGGCCGAGACTACGAAAAAGATCTCAAAAAAGTAATAGAAGAGGGCACGCCTGGCCCCGCAAATCCTCAGAAATGGGATGTGGAGGATTTTAGAAAATTAACTAATTTAAGATTAAAACCCTATGATCACTACTGGGCTGGTCTAGATCTAGATGATCAGAGAATTAAAGTCATTTGCAAAGATGAGAAATTTTCCGAATCACTTGAAAATTACGCTAAAAATGAACTTAATTGCACCAATGTGCCAAACGGGGTTCCTCAGATCCACAAAGCCACGAACGACGACACGTCAATAAGCGAGGCCCTTAGACTCAAGTTGTACGATAGGTATGCCGACGACAAAAAAATATTTGATCACTTCTGCAAGTAATGACTCATCTTTTTGGGGCGCTTTGCAGTAATGCCCATTCTTGGGTATTGTCTTTATCAAATAAATCGTTGAATGACATGCCAACAATCCAATCGCTCGTAATGCAGGGGTGATTACCATTTTCATCGCCTGTGATAGGCCAAGGCATGGGTTTGCTCTCAAGAAGTAAAATACCATTTTGTTCAAAAGATCTTCCAAAGAAGTCGTATCCCCTCGACCAATCTTGATCGGACTGTTTGACGATTCTTCCATATAAATCTTTGAGTTTGGAAATGTGTTTGGTTTTAAACCCTTCGCCTTCTTTTCCAGAATCTTTGTGCATATCTTGAAATGGACAGTAGAGCACCGGCAGTCGGTAGTTTCCCGAGTCGTCGAACCACGTGGGGTTGTTGTGTTCATCTAATTCGTCATTTTGGTCCACAACGGGCAATCTAAATTGATGCACATCGTGTACCGGCGAAAACCGAGCAACGTGTTTTTCTTTTAAAAATTTTTTAATGACACCGGTCAACTTTGAAGTGATGGATTCGCCTTCTGATCGTAAATGATGCCACATCCAGGACATGTGCGGAAACGTTGCGGATTCCTTGTACCAAAAATCGACATCCGCAAACTTTTCCATGACTCTCCAATAAACTAAATGAAGACAAGCTAACGTGTGACCAAAAGTGAGTTTGTATTTTGTTTCCAACTGAGTGTCGATGTTCTTGCGAGGAACTTCACGCAGCCAATGCATTTGAGCGATACGTCTTCCAAGAGCTCCGGACGGATCAGAACTAAATAATTTTTCATTTCCCAAAAACCATATGTGCGCAAGCATTTTAGCCAGTTTTACATCTTTATTTTTTTGGGGCGCAGACATCAACGATTCGTCGCACAACTGTTTTATGAGACCAGCTGTCAACGTTTTAGAATCGGTTTCTACTTCGTTGATTGCAACAAAGGTAGAATCTAAGATTTGACTGAGTCCAAATTGTTGTTCAAATGTCGAGCAATCTAGAACAGCCACATCTTTTTGTATCATGCCCCTCTTTACCATGTTCAGAGCAGTCGATTTTCCGGTGTTTCCGACGCCGACGGTGCCAAGCATGTTTTGCGTTTTATCACTCATTTCTTTATTGTTTAAAAATTCACCTTTTCTGTAATATAAGCGACCCCACTGAAATAACACTTCTTGTCTCATTCTGCGAGTTTCCTCTTTCCAATATCTTCCGTCCGCGTCTTGGACATGTAGACTTAGTGGCAGTTCTCTCCAAGGTTGCGGCCAATCATATTGGTAAATAACCAAGTCATCAAGCACGCCGAGATCTAAGCTATCAGTAAAATCTTTAGATAATATTCGCGAAATCGGCACATATCCCTTAAAGTTGTGTTTTGAAATAGAAAGGTCTTTTCGTACAAAATTATCCTTTAAAAAACGGTGTATTTGTTGTTCCCTGCGAAATTCCTTGGCCAAGAAATATTTGTTGCTGCTTCGGATGAAATCGTAGAAAATGTCTTCCTCCTCATAAATAGTGTGATACATGGCTAAGTACTTTTCGTACAGGCGTCGCAAGTCGTGGGTCAAACCAGACTCTTTTATGTAATCATTCAACGCCGAGAGGGTGTAAGTGTTCATTTCTTCGTTTTCGGTTTGAAATTCTTCGCAGATGTGCCGCGGACACCCGCAGACGTTGCATAATATCAAAGAATCGTCATCGTCGCTAAGAATTTCATTTTTTTTCGTAGCTTCAGATATCTGCATGTCATAAGATTCGGTACGAAAAACTTCAGAAGTGTACACGTTGAGCACGTCTACGTGGCAAAACTTTCCGCCATCGCTAAATTCAGGAGAATCAAATCCATAAAACGTGGGAACGTCAACCAATTTATGTTCCGCGACTAAATATCCATCGGCAAACATGTAAGTATGTTCCTTTGGCTGCAATTCTAAAATGTCCGGCAGGCGCGTCTTCAAGAAGTAATCTTTGATGCGATTTACGAGATGGCTTTCCCGCAAGTGAGCGACAACTGCGTCAACGTCGTTCTGGATAGAAAAATAATTATCGATGAAATCATCCAGAGTAGATATCCGTTTGTATCCGCGAGTAAGTTTAGGTTCTTCTGCGTATTTCAACTGGAAATCGGGTTCAAAGCAATGCTTGCAATGCCCTGATTTTGAAATATCAACGTTGTCAACGTTGCGCCACCTGCCAGATCCGTACTTGTATTTTTCATCGCCCATTTTAATTTTCGTGTGCATCAAATCACAACAGATGCCGTTGCATTTGTACAAGAGTCCGTCTGGGTTTTTACAGAAATGCGGTTTTTTACATCGCATCGCGATAGTGTACCGATCGGGGTCGTCTTCGAGCCATGGATACATTTCAAACAAATTGTCTCGCGCCTGCGGACCGTCGAAAAAATCTTCATAATTACCAATCACTTCGTGCCTTTTAAGATCGAATAGCACTTGCTGGGGCTTATTCGCCATTCGTATCTGCTCGTAAATGCCCGCGCAACCCAAGTTTTCAGATATTTGCGACCCAGCACATGCAGCAGACGCAGAGTCTATCGGCGGAACATAAGCGTATCTTGTGAGGCGTTTATAGTTTCGATGAATCATATGCAGCATGACTTTTCTTGCCCAAAACAAAACGTGGTCTTTTTGTTGATCTTCCATAGTCAATAAAGTAGTCAGGCCGCATGCTTCGTTTGAATCAATCGTGCCACCGACAGCCCCGGCGTTCTGCTCAACGGCGGATTTGTAGGACAGTAACAACAGGTCTTTGTAGCTTTCTAATTGATTCCCAACAATAGCAAGCTTTTTTGTAAAGTCATCCAATACCGTTTGCAACTTGCCATTCTTGAAAAAATTTGTAAATTTATCCTGATTCTCATTCTTCATTACCGTAACCTGTCCTGAACATAAATCTTTCCATTCCTTTATGTTCAGTATGTTATTTTTCAGGACGTTCCAACATTTTTTGATAAGCGCCGTTCCTTCCAAAATTGATCCATTCTTCTGCAATGTCCACCCATTTTTAAAAATGACGTCAAACTTGCAATTAAAGAAAACCAACGCAGCTCTGTCTTCAGCATAAATGTATGAATCTGTTCCACCTCCTATAATAATAGGCGCCGAAATGTCTCTGCAGGAGGGGGTCATTTGCCTCACGACCTTCAGAAACAAGCTAATCATCTGCGAAAAGTGCGCGTCTACGTCGTTCGGCCCATGTACCGTTTCTTCGCTATCGCAGTTATCATAAATGTCCTTTTTGATTATCTCTAACATGTGGCAGCAGGCATCCTGATCGTCTGACCCGATTTCTTGGGGGATGCACGACTCTTCCGCAAACACCAGCCGCTCGCATAGTTTTCCGTATAGAGCATCCAGATTAAGCAGGCGTTCACTGTGATCATTCGCGCTGAAGCTATCAAAGTATTTCGGATCAAATTTCGTCGCCATAACAGTTGAAATTTGCCTTGTTTTTTAAAACACATCTCCATTGTGGAGACGTTCCAATAAGTTTTCTCCATGGGAGAATATAATCCGAAGAAACACACCCTTAAAGAGCCACGTCGCGCGTCATCGCAATGAGCACACAACCCAAAAATTCGTGGGTGACTGTTTCCTACAAAACGCCTGCAAAAAAAAACCCCAAACATAAGCCGCAACGACCCAAAAAAAAGAGTCAGTCTACTGACTACGCAAGCTATGACGACGAGGAGAAGGTGGTAAAAGATAAGAAACGACAGATTATGCATGTCGTGAAGCGTAAATTGTTCTAGGGGGACTAGGCGCCGCGCGTGCTTTTTTTAAGATTATTTTTCTTTCCCTCTATTAATCCTCCCGAGGGTGTTGTTTCTAACGTTTGTAGTTTTTGGCTGCAGAGTGTGCCAACTTCGTTTGAATATGTTATTTTATTTACGCCCCGCTTCAACATGACTATCTTGCAGAGAGTACACGGTTTTGCGTTTAGAAGAGTACATTTATCGTTTCCCCCGAATCTCAGGCTCCAAACATGCAATCGACCCCGCGACTTAATAGTTGAAACTACCGCCATTTCTGCGTGACACGTGTTACACCGGTGTCTCACGAAATCAACGTTACATTTTTTGTTACCCGAAAGTGAATTGCAAGAGACGCAGAGCAGTTTCCCGCCCTTGAAGGCTGCTGCGATGTGGTTTGATTTTTTATCTTGAGCGGTGTACTAGCACGTGCTTTTGAAATAAAAGTTCAATGATTCTTTCTTTCTTCATTTTGTAAAATAAGTTTATTGTTTTTATGCCCTCGCAAACGCGTAAATTTTTTTATATTTCTAATAAGAAACTAGGGGGCAAAATACTATGATTGGTTTGGCATTAAAATGTCTACGGATTAGTATGCTCGCAATCTTTACGGCAAACGCGCTTATGTTTACTCCTGCCAATAAAAACTCGTTCAAAGCAAAAAACAATATAGGTTCTGCGTTTGTTCCTGACATGGAAAGAAGAAATATAATGAACCTCATTTTAGTGTTTGGTGGCCTCGTCCCAAGCGTCGGCGGCCTTGCAATCCCTTACATTCTATTCTTTATTCCCCGGACCAGCGGAAAATCGGAAGCGGGAATCCCAGCCTTGACAAAATCAGGGGATACAATTACGTATGAAAGTTGGCTTAGTACGCACGCAAGCGGTTCAAGAGAATTGGTACAAGGTCTTAAAGGCGATGCTACTTATCTTGTTGTAGACGAAGACAAAAAAATACGTGACTACGGCATAAATGCCGTGTGTACCCACCTCGGATGCGTAGTCCCGTGGAACAAATCTGCAAACAAGTTCATGTGTCCGTGTCACGGGTCGCAATACGACGAAAGTGGCAAAGTTGTGCGCGGCCCCGCGCCCTTGTCTCTAGCGCTGGCGCATATTACCGACACTAACGGTGTTTTAACGTTCTTACAGTGGACGGAGACAGATTTTCGCACGGGTCTAAATCCATGGTGGAAATAACGGCTAATAGCTCTTGTATCGTCGGCGACCGCCGTGTAATTGTAAATCTCTTATGTCGCTACCGACGCTGCTGACGCTGTCGCTGCCGCTGTCGCTGTCGCTGTCGCTGTCGCTGTCGGAAATTGATGAATTTTTGTCTTCTTTTAGCTTACGCCTAAGTACCTGTTTCCACGCATCTTGTATTACTAACGCATTTTTTTGCTGTCTGGCAGCCATGTCTAAAAATTTTTGTTTGAGTTCCTTCATCATCGATATGTGACTGTCCGCGTGAACCTTTAGCTCTTCAATTGTTGATCCTTGGCCATTCATCTTATCTATCGCAATCAATTGTGCGTAGACGAGTTTCAATCCAGAAATTAGTTTATCGTTATCGGGGTTCCGAGTCTCGCGAAGACTAGTAATTTTATTATTCATTTGTGATGTAATAGACGTGATTTTACGCCGTAACTCCTCCTCTGAGCTTCTGAAATGCTCGACGAGCTTTTGTTGTTCATTAAACGTCTTTTCATAAAATTTCAAGGCGGATTTTGATTCCTTCAGTTCTCGTTGTATGGTAGAGTCGACTGTATCATATAATCTATGAATATTACGAATTTTCTCAATTTTATCTGTGAACACGGAGTTTAGACTAGATTTGTTATTTCCCATTTGTTATTCATAAATATAATTTTGAATTGTCATGCCTGAATGTATTTATTCTGACAGCAAACAAAAAGTTTATTGGAAACATGAAGATGGATCAAAAAATTGGAAAACGCCGTTTCTAGAAGACGACCCGTACAACCCGAAAACAAAAGAGAAGTCGACCGGGGATCTTGAAACATGGAGAAAAAGTTGTAATTTAACAAAGAGAAAAATACACGCATCCATGCTTTCTGAAGACACAAACCATCTTGACGTATGTTGTGGGCGAGGTGGCGATATTCACAAGTTCAAATATTCTAAAGTAAAAACAGTCATCGGCATAGATATTTCGCCATCTGCACTTGAAGAAGCAGTCTGTCGTTCTGCCAAGTCCGGTCTAAAATCTCGATTTTTTTTACTGGATTTGACAAAAGTCAATCATCCAACGCAAACCATCAAAAAATACAAATTGTCAACAATATCCATCATGTTTGCATTTCATTATTTTTTGAAATCAAAACAAACACTTCTAAACTTTATTTCCTATATAAATGGTCTGAATTTATCGACTGGTTGTAAATTGTACGGAATTACTCCTGACTGGCAAAAAATAAAACAGGGCATGGATAGAGAATATTGTAAGATTGATTTCATAAGTAAAATTCCGGACAATTTAAACGATTCAAATTGCTTTGGAATCGCTTACAAATTCTGGTTGCGGGGTTTGGTTGAATCTAATGATGGAATAAGCGGAGTATTGGAATATCTTGTATATTTTCCTGTAGTGGAAAAAATTTTTGAAGACAATGGTTGGAAATGTTTGTCTTTGGAAAAAATTGACAATAAAGATGACGATGGTATTTATTTATATTATTGTTTTCATAGAATTTAATGGAAAGTCCGATCACGGGGTACTTTATCCTATAAAATTCGTTTTTTTATGTTTTTTTTTTAGTTTTCTTAGTTTTCTTAGTTTTTCTTCATGTCCTCTAGATGCAACGGCAACGACTTTCTCCATGTTTTTATTTCTGTAATAACAAATGATTTGATAGCTTCTTTCACAAATTCAGAAATTCCCTCGTTCCATGCAATGTCTACGGTGATGTTGAGCGCAGATGTATCGTTGATCTTTTCAAAATTCATTACTGATTTGAATTCTGAACCTGGCAAACTACCTTTTGAAACCGAAACAAAACCTGTTTCTGTTATGTTAGCTTGTTCTGTTATTTTTATTGTCGAACCAAATATGGGTTCAACAATAGATGGTAAAGATTTTGTTATGTAAAAAATTATATTTTCGTCTGATTTATCGGATTGTGTGCAATTTGGCATTTTCATGTGGGACCACATGAAAGCATTCAGACAATCTTCGATCCCAAAATCATAAACAAAAGTTTCTTCAAAAACTCTTTTGTAGTTCATTTTAAAACAAAATTAATTAATTTCAACTTATGCGAACGCGATTATCTAGCGCCGAGATCTTGAGCGCGAGCGCGATTTTGAGCTGGATCTCGAACGCGATCTTGAGCGCGTTGAAGCCAGCTTGTATACAGCTACCGGTTTAGCACCCGGGCGAATCGCGTGCATTTTTCTTACGTATCTTTTAACCTGACCAGCTTTATTCTTGTACTGGAAGCTTTTCTTGTCCGCTTTTCTGGCGGCTTCCTTGGCTTTCATGAATGCATTCAATGGTCTCTTTTTACTGCGCTTGACCTTCCTCCTCTTTACCTTGCGCTTCTTTGGGGCTTTCTTGCTCGTAGTTTTGCGCGATCGCTTCTTTTTCCCGCCAGATAAATCTGTTTCCCCACCTTGTAATTGATCATATTCGGGCATAAAATAATTGTCCATGGATATTGATGAATTACTCATGTCATCATCAGATGAAAAGTCCATTTTTTTTTTTATGGATTTTGTTTTGTTACTGTAACACAATAAAATAATGCACGGTCATTTTCAAAAAATTTTTATGCCTATTTTATCAATATCGACAGCAATGATATGTTCTTGTAAAAATTTAGACACTCTAGTTTTCAGTGGTGGTGGTTTGCGGGGCGGGCCCCTCATTGCCGGTTCTTTGTGGCGATTATCAAAAAGGTTGAAAAACTTTGACGTGGTAGGGTACTCTAGAAACATTAAAGAAATACGGGGAACTTCGATAGGCTCCATGGCGGCAATATACATTGCGTGCCGGGTAGATCCCGACGAATTTGTCGCAGACATGATGAAAATCAATTACTATCCTCTTGTCGAATGGTCTGGAGTTAATTTATTAAACAATTACGGCTTGAACGATGGTCAAAAGATTATCGAATATTTCAATGAATTTATATATTCCAAGACAAACATAAAAGAAGCTAACTTCAAAGAATTGTGTGAATGGGCAAAGCTAAAATTAGTGATTATTGCGAGCGATATAAACGACGACGGTAAAGAAATTATATTGAGCGACACAACAACGCCAAACATGAGCGTAGCTGAAGCCATGGCTGCTAGCATGTCAATACCCGTTTTCTTTTCACCACGCAAATTTAATTCTCATTTGTTGGTCGACGGCGGGCTAGTCAACAATTATCCAATATCCGGAGTTGCCGGCTTATGCAACCCCGAAACTACTCTGGGGTTTTTATGCAGGCCTGGCGATTCTCAAGAGCTCAAAAAAAAAAAGAATTGGTTCGATTATTTCCACAAATTAATATCAGTAATCCTTCGCAACTTAGACAAAGGACAATTTCACCATAGAGAAAAAATAAACACCTTAAAATTAAGAACAAAGTCAAGAAGCGACGCCATGACTTGGTCGTTTACTTACGAGGAAAGACAGGAACTCCTTTCTGCTGGAATAAAATCGGCAGATGATTTTCTTAACCAGGGATTTTTGATAGACGCATATCCTAAAATCGAGAGCAGCACGCAAACCTAATATTTACCCGATATATACGTGGAATGCCACGTTTGTCCGCTATGTTGAGCTGATATCGGCATTGAGAAAGAGTTTAGTTTGGTGTTATTATCATCGCCAGTCATGGCTTCTGTTATGGAAGATGGGTGAGTTTGCGCTAAAACACCATTGGTGACCCGAGCGACCGTAGAGCTAGAAAGCCGCGCCTCTGCGTAATCTGCATCTTTGCTCCGCATATGTGGATTGTTGTTAAAGCTAAAGGCTGAAGCATTTAGAGCTACGGGCGTCGACCTTCCAACTTCGGGATTGGTCTTGAAAGTTACGGTGTCATTCAACCTCTGAGAGCTGTCCATTTTCCACCCAGTCGCCGTGAAGTCAGCGGAAAGTCTCTCTGGATTTACAACATTTCTTTCCAAGCTGCGCTTTCCAGAAGGCAATCTTACGTGCGGGATGTCTGTAGATTTGCTTTCGGAACCATTGATGTGGTACCTGTTTACCGGGACCTGTGATACGGCCTTGGGCGGCGCAAGCTCATTTTTAATCGTTTTTCTATCGACTGGCAACGGTCTCTCGACATCGAAGCCCGCCTTATCCAATCTTTCATTCATGCGAGTCTTGTCGCGATTGCCTATGCTGGTGCGCGTCGCGTAATTCGACGAGTTTTGCTCGGGCTTTAGCTCGGGATTCTTCACTTGCACGTCTTGCCTGCGCGCCATTTGAATTTCCGATTCAAAAGCGCGATTATTGTACGTCAATTTATCGGAAGACAATTTTGAAGGATAATTTATTTTTTCTTTGTTTGTGGGAAGCGCGCCGTCAATTTTGAATACGTGCTGCGCCGACGAATAATCTTGCTTCAGCAACGCCACAGACACCTCGGGGGCGTTGCGTTCTTTGTGGAAATGAGACCCGTTGTTGCGTTCGTGGGCTTTGTATTGGGATTGATTCGCGGTCGGCACCGCGGCGTAGGGCAAGTTTTGGCTGCGCAAATGAGGGGGCAAGGCTTGAAGATTTTCCCCTTCTTTCTTCAACGGGTTGTTATCAAATCTGACGGGCACCCGACCCACTTTTATCGTATCTGGGATTTCTGCAGTAACTCTATTTGTCGAATTTAGGATATTATTGGCCTGGTCGATGGTTTCTGAATTTTCTTTGAGCTGAGGCGTCCTGTTTTGATCTGGCAACATCCTGGCGTGATGGTCTGATTGACTTACGTGCCCGTAATCGGCAGCATTTGCTTTGAGATTATTGACGCCGTTAACGGTTTGCTTGTGTCTGATGGACGGATGCAAACCGCCCTTAAAATATTCCGCCCTGTGTGTTCTGTCGCCGTAAGCACCGTGTGGTCCCTCCTCGCCCATCATCATTGAAGGAGTAATATCGTTGGCATGTAAAGTCGTTGGTTTTAGAACCTTGGATTGACTTCTATCGTTGCCCAAGAGAGGATGCGAATTAGAGAGTCGAATCGTAGATAAATCATTGCTTTGCAGCTTATTGAAATTTCTTCCGTTGACCGTGCGATCAGGAAGTGGGAGCTTTGCAAGTTGCTCGCCGCGCGCCTTGGGCACGTGCTCAAAAGTCTGATACCTTCTCACGTTCTGGATTGGTCTGGAATCGGGTTCCGGTGGATCAGCTATGTAAGATTTAATATGTTGGCCGGTCCATTCGTCTATGCCATCATACTTTTTGTCGTGAGAAACTCGCATGGCCTGAAAAGAATTGTTTAGAGACCAAAGTGACGAATTTTGCAAATTAATTACATCTGAGTTGAGCGGTCTAGAAGCAACGGTATCGTCTATTTTCGAGAACTTATTTAGCAACACTGTGTTAGGAACGTCTTTGTTTGTATCTTCAGCGATTATTGAAGCAGTAATATTTTGGCTTTCAGATACAACTTTATTCAAGAATACCATGTCTTATTATTATTTTGATTATATTTTTTTGGGGAATTTTAACAGACTTGTCTTGACTTCGTGGTCGCAAGTGCCCGACTCAAAACAACATGGTTTGTAATTGAATTTGGTCTTTGGTGTTCCTCCGCCAGACAGACCATTATCTAATCTGATGCTCGCGTTTCCGATTCGGCGTCTTACTAATTCTGGCTTCAAACTTACGATGTCGATGCAGGTTTGAGCTTCTTCCTGTGTTTTGAAGGTGACGGTGGCTTTTTTGTTTTGAAAGAGTTGTATGGATTTAGGTTCAAACATTCTGAAGAGCTCATCCAAATTTTCAATTTTTTCATTGAAATTCGATATTATCAAATTATACATTCTTTTACCTATACGTAGCATTTTTTTTAATACGTCTACAATTCAAAAATTTTTTTGAGTTACCAATTCAACATATGATGAATCCTCAAGAAAATGAAGAGGATATTATTGAATTAGATCAGCCCAACGAAATAAACGACGACATGCTGCAACAACTTCACAAAGCCGGACAAGAAATGGCTAAGATCGTCGACGACACAATTTCAGAGATCGAAAAAGCCAACGCGCAGGAAACAGATTACGTTTACATCAACACTGATAATAATCCACCAGAGGTGAGACGCGTCAAAGGTGATTCAGTTCCGGAGCTGTGGGACAGGGTCTGCGAAGCAAGAAGCACGTCTGAAGACGCAAAAAATAGCGTCACTATTGTGACGATTGCGGACAAGCGCGTGACAGTCGGTCTCGCGATTTGAGAAATTTATCCCATTCGCAACGTAACCTCGGAAATAGTATTTTGAAAATGATCTTCGCACTTTTCAACGATCGATTTTAGCCGTTCTTGTACCTGTATTTTTTCTGCTGAAGTTATTTTTTTAGCGAACTGTTCGCATAACTGCTTAATATTAGAAAAATACGTTGACGCCTTTCGCAGTTGCAAGGGCGTTACTTTTATCGATTTGTTATGCACATATTCGCTCAGGTCTAACAGAGAGTCTACTTTATTGCAAATGCCTACAAATGAAGAATTATCATACAAAGAAAATTTGTACAAAAACAACAGGTCATCGAAAAGCTCGTAATTCTGTTTCTGGCGCAGCTGCTTCAAATTTACTGGTAGCAAATCTCCAGATTGTTTCAAAGAAGCTTTGCTTGAAATATTTACAAAACTTCTGTTGTCATAATTTGGAGTTTTTTTGCTTAAGCTTGTGTTTTTTCGGCTGTTGTCCTTGCTTTGTTCTGATATAGGAAAGCTATGTCCGCTGGTTGCCGTTTCGCTTGAATTTTTTGGCAGCTTTGATTTTTTTTGTCTTTGGATTGTCCATCCGATGTATCCTCCAGACAAACCTCCGAGAGCCATGCCAATTCCAGTACTCGTTAGTATTATTTTGCTACTCATACCTTTATTTTTGAAATTAAAATATAAATGTTCATTGAACGCAAACTAAAATAATTTACAATATAAACAATAAATGGTAACATGGAAAATGTGTTCGAGGTTAAAGATATTCCGCAAGAGTGCAAAAATTACAAAATTTTGAGTCGCGGTGTTGAAAATGAAAACCAAGTTACTGAGGACGTGGAAAAAATAGAGAGCCGGTTACAGCCCCAAAATTCTAAGCAGAAAATGTCCTTTGATACTGTACCAAAGATCCAACAAGCTTTTTATAAAGTCACGTACGGAAAGCAATCGTTTTTGACTCACAGGCCATATAATAAAACAGCATCTTCAAATTTATGGCATATGACAACGCCACCCGGCTGGGAAACCAGACATTTAGATTGCTACAACTGCGGCTATCTGCACACGCGACGCGTATGTCCTCTTGTTAAATGCCACATTTGCTGCACTTTCGGCCACAGCCAACACGTTTGCCCTGTCAGGAGAATCAGAAACAAACATCAACAAAATAGCAATTACGTGCGTTTTCAAGGTTAAATTTTTAACATGGTCTAATACTAAACTAGTAAAGACCCAAAAAATGGACTCAGATGATGATCTTTGGAACGACGAAAACTACTCCGACGAAGATTTTCAAGAAACCAGAGATGTGAATTTGCTTTACGAATATATTGAAGATTGCAAAACAGACGACTTCATACTAGAAGCATTAGACGACAGTTTTTTGTGGAATTTGTATTCAAGCGATTTTGATTTTTACGATAAAGAATTTGATTACGAACTAGAAATTCAGGCTCTAATCATAAGGCACGTCATTTAATGTGTTTTTAATTTTTTTTGTATTTGTAATATAAAAATGGAAGAGCATGTAAGCAAAATTATTAATGCTCACAAAAATGAGATGCAAAATCGCGATCGCTCAAATATGACAGACGCTATTACAAAGGCTAAGTTTTTACCAGGGGAATGTTGCGCAAAGATGCAAAAAGCACAACCCAAATGGGTTGTGGTATCTAACGAGGACGGCGGCGACGAGTCAAGCATCGCCACTGAATTGTCAAATTCAAAAGTGGCGTGGTCTGTGATGATGCGTTCCTAGTTTTAGTGTTTTTTTAAGTTATATTTATCAATAGCATGTTACCCAGAGTTGTGGGAAGTTCTCTTTTGCCGGTATGTAGAGATAAAAGATGGGGAAACGTTTATTTCTTGCTCGGTAAGGAAAGGCGGCATCCAAATTGGGAAGACGCAGATAGTTGGGCAGATTTTTCGGGAAGTACCAAAATATTAGACAACGGCACTTTTGAAACCCCGGAACAAACAGCATCCAGGGAAGCTTGGGAAGAAACCGCGTCAATCGTAAAATTTACGGAAACTGATCATCATTTACCGATAGAAAGTCCGGGCAAACTATTAGACGACCTTACAAATGGAAATTTTATTTTTAAAATTGAATTCGATAGAGGCAACGGAATAAAATACGTGACGTACGTCTACGAGATCCCGTGGGATCCATCGATTCCATCTCGATTCGCTCATCTGATGAAAGTTCTTACGCAAAGATTTCCGCACACGAGAGCAACCGAGGAATCTCAAAGAATGTCGAACACAACTCTACGAGCAATGTTTAACGACCGCACGCACCCTAGCATCAATTCAGTCAATGGATTCTGCGACAGAAGCTTTACAGAAAAAGCTGCAATTAACCTATTTGGTATTCCTAATTTGCAGAAAGCTATAGCTAATGATGGGTTGTTAATAGATAAATTTGGCAAAAAGGAATATTTGCGATCTAGTTTTGTAAATAGGCTAGTTGTCATAATGAATCAGCTAAATTACGCCACTATCGCGCCCCCAGTCTATATTAAATATGAGGAAAAAATTGAAGAGGATACAAAAAAAATTTAGGCGTCAACGCTAGTATCGTCATCCGAATAATTGTCGAACAAGATGTTACGTTGGGTTTTGTAAATATTCACCATGCACGTCGCTTCGGTTATGTGTTCGCGACGCTTTCTTTCGTTGTTTCGCAACTTCTCTTTCGCTTGTTGGAGTGTGCGAACCATGTCTTGCTCTATGATTTTTTTATTCTGCATGCAATAATCAATAATGTTATACTGAACTAACCAAACCATGAAATTAAGCTGCCCGCACGTTGTTTCTATCTTTTCCGGGGTACCTTCTTTTGAAATCAAGACAAAAATGCGGGATCTTCTTCTAAACACGTCAAAGTTTTTTCGACGCCAACATTTGAGCCACTCTCGATAAGAGTGATGCAAATTCCACAAGACTTGGTGCCCGGTGTTTAGCGTAACGCGATAACATACCGGCTTTTTTCGAGAATAATTTACGCACAAAAAATCAATCAGACGCAACGAAATAGAATGTTTTCCCTCAATCAGTGGTCTTATGGTGTTTTTTATATCTTGTATCGATAGCAGGTTGACTATTTGGCGCAGACGTAGCTCTTGGGTAGTTTCGATACTTTCCGAATCTACCTCAATTATTACGTCCTTTGACAGCGAAGTTATTTGCATATTTCAAATAACCTTTGAAATTTGCCCCTCTCTTTTTTTTTCGTCTTCTAGTGAAATTGGAGAATACAAATTCTCAGGCGGTGGATAAGACCACCACGTAATTTGTTCGTATTGTCTGGGCACTTCCTTTATCTGGTGTTCGACCGATGCCACGTAATTGAAGTACCATTCTGCAAATTCTTTCTCTGATTTGTAAATAATTTCAAATCGGGGTCCAAAAAAAGCAAATTTGTTTGTTTTGATGTCCAACTCCTCTCTCCAAATTTTTTCGTACAGGTTTATAGATTCTATGTATTTCTCCTTGTTATGATTGTAGGCATAGATGTTAGAGTTTGTCAGTGCGACTTCTTTGCGAATGAAATTTGCTAGCGATGTCACAATGCTTGGATCGTGGTCGGCAACGCAAATCTCTTGAAACTTTTGTTGCAAAGCAGAGACAGTTTTTGTGTTGTCGATAATTTCTTGTCTCAATCTTGTTTCGTGCCTGACTACGGCGCGAGCAGTTCTTTGCAATACGCGCGCTTGTTCTTTCTTGCGCCCGCCGCGGCCTCTGATTTTTTTTTGATTGACCCTCATGGGTTCGTGCGCAATGAATAAATAACCGGAGAACATATTAATATATTATTCTCCAGTTTGAGATGTCGGGCTGTGTACGTGATCATCATCCACTAGCGATAGCCATTTAAGATAATATGTTATGTGAGCAATGTGAGAAAAGGATAGAGGGCGCGGTGTACATCGCCAAAAGTGACAATTGTTGGGGTTTTTCATCAAAATGCCAATCATGCTTTAATTCTCCCTGCCGTCCTCCAAAAAAAATTGAGAAAAGTACATCTGACGAGCCCGTCACGCCAAAAAAGAAGAAATTGGCGCCAAAAAAAAGAATTTATAGCTCATTATGAGATAGATCATTATGAGTGATGGATTGATTGCGGAATTAATCGCCGCAATTAATCTATTTACACGAGCGCCTTGCCGCCAAGACCCATGATGTATCTGAAAATGTTGTACGAGTACGCGAGCACGAAGATTGACACGCGGTTGTTTGAAAGGTTCTCGCCACCAGCAGACGCCGCCGAGTTATCGGCGAAGAGCTGGTCGTCGAGCTGGAGCTTGATCTTGGTCGAATCGATGCGAGCAAGGTTGGCGAAGCCGACCGCCTGCAGAGGATCGGGGCCAAGAGGGGACAATGAGAATGAGAAGCAGTACACGTACTTGCGGCCAGACATTGAGCCCTTGGTGTGCATGGGCGGGTGCGTAAGGTGTTGGTTCATCATGAGCTTGCGGTGGTACGACTCGTGGAGCATGTTAGCGCCGATGGTCGCGGGGCCGCCGGAATTGAGGCGAAGCGAGTTGAGCTCGATCGACGCGGCAAGGATCGCGGGAAGGGGCACGCCGGTGACGGGCTCGGTGACACCAGCCCAATCGAAGTGACCGTTGCGGAACTGCGTAGTCGCGGACTGCGCGCCCTGCGTCGCTGACGCAAGAAGCTTGTGCTGCGACTGGGCAACCACGAAGATGGCCGCGGTGGGGTGCGCGAAAGGAAGCGAGATATCGATCGTGCCCATCGACGACGACGAGTACGTGGTCTCCTGGGTGTCCCAGCACGTGATGACAGTCTCGAAGGAAGCATCCGAGTACAAGACGCGCTCGTCGTCCGAGAGGTACGCGAATGATACAAGAACCTGCCACTTGAGGTCCGAGAACGCAAGGGTGTTGACCGAGGTGGTTGAGCTTGAGACGAGCGCGAGGCGACCGTTGGCGAGGCCGGTGGACTGCGCCGCCGCGGTGTCAACAGACTGGCCGTCGCGCACGATGGTCGTGACCAAGTGCGACTGGTCGTCCGAGCCGTCGTTGTCGACGAGAGGGGTGGTCGATGAACCGTCGGCGTAACCAACGACGCACGCCGAGAGAGCCTGGGGCTGGATCGCAAGGCGGACCGAGTGGAATGACAGAGTGATGAGCGAAAGAGCGTTGCCGCCCTTCTCGCCGGGGGGCGAGAGGAAGAACGCGAAGGGGAGGTCGACGTAGTAAAGCTGCATCTTCTTTGAGTGAAGAATTGACTCCTCTACGGTGTCGTAGTCACCCCAGGTCTCCTTCCACGCCCAAGCATCCGTGAGCTCCTTCCAGACCGACATGACGACGGTCGAAAGGGTGTCGACGACAGATGAGCCGACGATGAGCTGCACTGACTTGATCAGCGCGAGCGCGGGCGCCCAGCGGGGCGTGCACGCGTAGGGGAAGACAGCGCCCTCGGGGGTGGGGTCGACAATAGCGTTGCCGCCCATGCCCGCAATAGCGGTCTTCATGGCCGCGGTGTGGACGACCTCGTAGTACTGGCCCGTGGCGGAGGCGTTAGTAGACGCGACCGAAGGGTAGATCACGTTAGCAAGACCAGGAAGGGCAAGCTGGACGTAAAGAGCATAAACGACGTCGCCAACGCGAGGAATGTCGACGTTGGTGTATGAGCCCGAAGTTACGGTGAACGAATCACACGCGAGAGTCTCCAAGGCGAAGTGCGTGAGCTTTTTGAACGTGCGGCGGAACGCAGTGTGCGCATCTGGCGATGACGCGGGAAGTTCAAGGGCATAGTTAGCAGTACCGGTGGCAGCAAGATTAATTGTACCTCCACCAGCTGAAGCCATGATTTTTTTTTTATGTTGTTTTCTTCTTGTTTAGCAAAATATTTTTTTTACCATCTTTACGTTTATTTTACAAGGCAAAAAAAAAATTTTGAGATCATTTCTTCTTTTTTGCACCATTTTTTTTAGGCTGCTTTTTATAACCAATCAGCGAAAGAATTTCGTATGTACTCCTTACCCCAGTTGTTCTTCTTGATCTTCTTGATCTTCTTGATCTAGTTCTTGAACTAGTTCTTGAACTAGTTCTTGATCTTCTTGAACTAGTTCTTGATCTTGATCTCGGTCTAGCTCTCGGTTTTTTAGACGAATTCCTTTTACGTCTACTTGTTTTTTTTGCCTTTCTTTTCGCCTTTTTTAATTTTCCAGCTGAAAATCTAAAAGGACGATTTTCATGCGAAATTACAGTAAACGCATCCATGTCTTGATATTCCAAAATATTCTTTTAATAAGAATCTCTACCACCGCGCATCTTCCGCTTGCCCTTGCTTCTGCTCTTGCTTCTGCGCTTGCCTCTGCTCTTGCTTCCGCTCTTGCTTCTGCGCTTGCCCGTGCTTCTGCTCTTGCTGCGTTTCTTGCCTCTGCTTTTGCGGTTCTTGCGACGTCTGCGCATGCCGCCCTCAATAGAAGCCTCAACTTCAACAAATTCGACGGGTTCGTTAGTTTCCAAATCCTTAGCGATTTTTTCGGCATATCTCTCGAATGTCCTAAATTCGTCGTTTTGTACGTTGAAGCCGCCCCCATTTTCCGCTACCCGCGCCGCACGACGCCAAGGCAACGAGCGCCGCTTGGCGGCGTCGGCCGCGCTAGAGGCCGCGCGAGCGGCCGCCGCCGCGTCCGCGCTAGAGGCCGCGCGAGAGGCCGCCGCGGCGTCCGCCCTAGAGGCCGCTTTTGATGCACGTCTCCTGTCAACAAACATACGTCCTTGCGCCTGAATCTTGGAAGCGGACGAATTCCGTTTTGCCTTACCCCGCGCCAGTTTTCCTATTTTGAAAGCCACAGCTTTTTTGCTTGCGCGTTGTAGGGCGTCATATTTAGCGGCCCTCGCGTAGGTCGCCGCGCTTAATCCTTTTCCAGAGCTCCTTCTTCTCAAGCTCGGTGAACGACGTCGTTTCGGAGTTACAATGCGTTTTGAATACATCTTCTCGACATACTTTCGGTATTCGCTCGGCGTCATGTTAGCTACCCTAGAACGGCGGCGGCGCCGGCTTGAGCTGCGACGGCGGCTTGAGCTGCGACGGCGGCTCTTGCGCTTGCTACCCTTTCGTTTGCTTTTGCGTTTGGTAGATCTTTTTCGTCTTTTGCCACCTTCGATGCTCGTCGTGCTCAACTCTGAATCTGATAGTAGAGATTCGTCGTCCATTTTTTTTGTTTGTAAGTTTTTGTATTAATATAAGAAATATTTTTTGTAGTTAAAAAAAAAAATTGATGTTTTGATATCATTACTTCCTTGGTGGCTGGGGAGGCTTGCTCTTAATCACGGGGGGCATGGGATTTGGATTTTGGCGACTCGAATTAATCTTGAGTGAATTTAATTCTCGCTCTAGTTGATTAATTCTGGGAATGACGATGTTGGAAAATTGCGACAATTCGTTTCTAATTTCCCGAGAGAATGATTCTAATTTGGCAGAACATTGGGATAAGACATTCTTTTCTTCCAACACTTTCTGCGTAGAATCACACCGCAAAAGTCCTTTCATCATCTCATTTTCCTCCTTTAGTTCTTTAGTGGTTTTGGTTAAAAAACTAACCTGCTGAATTACTGAATTGACGAAATCATTCATGTTAATTTTCTTTTCCTGCTTATCATCTTTAACCTCTTCTTCATCCGGCGGCGGTGCCTCGTTTTTCTTGACGGTCTTTTTGGCTGCCTTCTTGTCGGCCGCGATGGCCTCTGCGACTACCCTATCTGCAATTGATTCATTTGCTTCCGTTTCTTGAGCTTTGGATTTGGGTTTTTCTTCTGTCTTCTTACGCCGTGGCATATTTTTATGATTAGACAGGAAAAAAAAAATTACGCGCTAAACGCAGCCGTGACTAAAAAATTCAACCATATTTTGCAACGCACTGTAATTCTTTAGTCTCCTGTTCCATAAATAGGTTTCGTAGATTTGGAAATATAAAAAACATATGTTCATCAATATTACGCTTTTTTTTAAGCCTAACCGTTTGGATAATTCGTGAAAAAGACACACTATCAAAACGTCCGACACAACGTTCGTGGCGTCGTCCCCTTTGTAATTTGCATCGCCGAGCATTTCCCAAATAAAAAATCCAACGCGAGAATTCTCGACGACTTCCCAGGCAATCGCGTAAAATGCCGCACGGTTGCGCGAGACACCTAAAATATTCAGAGATATTCCACACATCGCGTGCACACCGCTCCAAGAATCAAATAATGCATTATTCAGATGAGATCTTTTTGTGGCAAACATTGTTATAATTGTAATTTATTTTAAGACGTGGCCGCCCGGTAGCGTTAATTTGCTTTTCTTTGATTCGGGCGTCTTGAACCCCGGTTCGGGGCTCTTCGCGCTACCGGGGCCCTCGTCGACGTCGTCGTCGCTGCCGTCGCCCGCAGAAGCACCCGAGTCAAAGTCTGAATCCGAGTCAGAAGATTCAGATTCAGATTCAGATTCAACGTTGAAATTGTAGTCGTCGTCTTCGCTATCTATAGTGTCTACGAGGCTATCATTTTCGTCCATCAGCGCGGCGCTCAATTCGTCGTCCGGAATGTCGTCGAGCATCGTCTTGGCTATGTCGGCGGCGTATTGCTCGGTGAAGCGCACGGGCTGTTGAGTGTTTCTACGGGATCGGCGCAGGCCCTGGCTGTTAAAATTCGACGACTCGATCAGATTGGCGCAGTCCATGTTTTCCAAACCCTTGAACAATTCTTTAATTTCTGATTCGTCCGCGAGACTCGTCTCGTCTTCTTCAACTTCGGATTCAATCATGTCGTCCTTGACGATGAAGTCTACGAGCGATCCCTCGGAATCGTCGGACATCTCGTCGTCGTCCACGTCTTTCTTTGGCTTCTTGGCCTTTTTGGTCTTCTTTGGTTTCGTTTGCGTTTCCGCGATTTCGCCCGGTTCCGTCGCCGCGTTGGTCTCGATTTCGATTTCTTTGGTTTCGTATGATGCCATAGTCTTATTTTTTTTTACGCGATTTTAATTTTGGTCCTTTATAAACGCACAATTGAAATTTGCTTATTTTGGGTTGTTCGAAATTTCAATTGTCAAATCTCAAATCGCAATTTAAAACGAATTTGAAATGTCTCAAAGACAAATAGACGACGACGCTCTCGGCGCGGCGCCACCGTCAAAGAAACCACGCTGCTCGGACGAGACACCTGTCAACATATATACGAACATACCAACCAAATCCGAGGCCTTGCGTCGCTATGCGAAAAAAATTCCGGACGACATCAGCCCAGAAGCCATTTTGGAAATCGTGGATAATGTTGTTGGATTGTCTTTCGAGAAAGACCGTAAGAAAGCAGGACCCCGTCAACTTACCTCATTCGACGTATTAAAAGGAAAGGGATACAAAAAATTTTATTTTAATGGACCTGGATTAAAACTGGCGCTCGAGTTTGTAGCGGACAAACGTAAGTATTGCAAAGATAATCAACAGAGACGCGTCAAGACTTGGCAAGATTTTTGCGAGCTCATACTAAAACCGGATGTGGTGGATAGATTTTCCGGCATTGACCTCTCGTCAATGTCGAAAGAACAACTAGCCGCGTATAATAAGAAACGAAGCGAATACGCCAAGCGATTTGCTCTTGCATTATTCCGCAACATGAAACATAGTACAAAACAGAGAAATAAAAAAAGACAAAAAGCTGGTAAAAAATTACTGGACGACGTCGAATGGAAAACCACCGAAGATTATCTTAAATGGTTAGAAGAGCTCGTTCGTACTACTGAGGGACTCTGTTACATCAGTCGTCGCCTGTACGAATTCTACGGCGACTCCGGCTACGTCATGTCCCCCGAACGACTCGACAATGATATTACCTACACGAGAGACAATACTCGTTTAATCTGTCGATTCTTCCAGTCGGGTGGTTGTGGAAATGCGGCGCAGTGGACGCCCGAAAAGTTTCAGAGCGTATTCGAGCTGCGCAGCCAGGAAGATTCTGAAGAACAAAACCAATGGTTAGACGAACAAATTAAGTTGACCGAGGAAGATCTTGAGCTTTCCCGTGAAAAAAAAATATGGAGAGCAAGAAAAGGCGGGCGACAGACGTGTGACTTGTACAACAAATTGTACAATTTAATTAATGATTCTATATCACACACATCTCAGCGTAACGAAAAAGGGCGCAACCACGCAGCCGTCGAGATCGACATCCCGTATCTCCTGGAATTAATCAAAGAGCATCGTTTACGCTGTCAGTACAGCAAGGTCCCCATGAACATTCACTCTCGTTCTCAGTGGCTCTGCACGTTGGAGCGCATCGACGACACCAAGGGCTACGTCAAGGGAAACGTCGCGCTCGTGGCCCACGAATTCAACCACGGTTGCGCCAAGTGGAGCGCTGCGATTTGCGACGAGTTCTGGGGAAAACTTTAAATAATTTTTTAACTAGTCTAGTTTTAACGTTCCCGCGGCGATGTCAAAAAGGGGCACGTTTTGCGCGTAATTAAATTTAAATCGCGCGTGGTGAATCTCGTGTAGTTTATTTTGG